>OGOR01000533.1_pt1 | contig 30097 bp, 17 predicted proteins | sample 1552771 | NCBI WGS metagenome assembly OGOR01 (sample SAMEA2580124, study PRJEB22360) | human gut metagenome | biome: human gut; feature: human-associated habitat; material: faeces | place: Denmark | collected 2008/2010
CCTTGATACCGTTACGGGGAGTGAAAAGATTAGCTAGAAACTCATCTTGTTTCAATTCCGAGGGAAGCGGATAGAAACGATTGGTTTTTGTAAGTTCCCGTTCTATTATATCTGCTTTTGTCGATAATTGGCGGGTATATGGATGTTTTAGTATAGCTGATACGGTTTCGTAGGTGAAACGACCGGTATCAAAACGGTAGCCATTGGTTTGTAGTTCCATAGCCGCATTGATAAAACTATAAACCGGAGTTTGTGCCAACGGGAATCCCATTGTGATATTGACATTCTTCACTTCTTCCGGGATAGAATGGAGTACGGGAAGCAACAAGGTTTCATTGCAAAGAACTACGGCATTTTCTTTTTCATTATCGGATGAGAAAGTAGTACGTATCCATTCGGGAAGGAAACGTGCTTGCGCATTCTCAGTAGAAGCGGAGATGTAACGTATCTTCTTCGGTTTCTTTAGGGAGTCAAAGTAGCTGGCAGGCAGTTCGTTCGGGAAATCTTTCAGGTTGCGGTTAATAAATTCTCCGGCCTCATGTTTTTTGATTTGTTGGGTGTAGAAGATATCATAGTCCCAATAGAAGAGTGCCTTGCCCGCATCTTTCAGTTTTCTGAAAAAGTCACTTTCTACTTTGTTCAAAACATTGAACCCGACAAATATGTATTTGTCGTATTTGAGTTGGTCGGTATCGAGTTGTTCGATAACGTTCCGGTAGAGCATGCCTTCGTAAGCAATGCCTAACTCTGCCAGGTTCACACGGTAACGATGGTAGATAGTACCTAGCTTGTCCCAAAGGGAAATAAATTTTTCTTTTAGTTCGGTCCGTTTTTCAATGGAGAAATTCTGAAAAAACTGTTGTATGGCTTCTTCCTGCTCTTTGTCAAGGAATTCATAGTCATCCATCAGATTTTTCAAATCTTGTAGATTACTGAATAATTTGTCGGCATCGACCATATTCTTATCTACATCATCAAAATCACTAATCAACAATTCGCCCCAGAAGTAGAAATCGTCCAATGTTTCCTGACTCCGTGTTTCCTCTTTGAACACTTTATAAAGTTCGCAGACCAATCGAATAGGATCGCCGCTTTTCTGTACGGATAGTTTCTGAAACAGGTCGCTGATACTCATGGCAGCTGGTGACCAGATCGGTTGATCGGATTCTCCTGCCAAATATTCATTGAAAAACAAGTTAGCACGTTTATTGGGGAAAATGAGTGCTGTACGTGACAGGTCATTTCCTATTTTGGCATATAAATCGTGAGCGACTAGTTGGAGAAATGATTGCATATTGATTATTTTTTTTCTAAGTTCATATATTTATTGTAGTCGGAACATAACGGGAACGGTGAAATAAACGGCTACTTTAGTACCATCTTCCAGCTCTCCCGGTTTCCATTTGGGCATTTGATTGATGACACGCAATGCTTCTTTATCCAGGTAAGGATCTACGCTGCGTACAACTCTGGGTTTGATTATGTTGCCTTCCTTGTCAACGATGAATTGAATTATAACGCGTCCCGTACCCATATCTCCTTGTGCTATTGTAGGATATTGGATTTTTTTTGCAAGAAACTGCATGAGGGCTTGTTGGCCTTCAGGAAATTGAGGCATAACAGGTACTTCCTCGTAAACATCAGGATAGTTTATACGAATGTCAGTGATTCTCAGTTCCGGACCATACATTACATTGAATGAGAGCATCAGATTGTATTTTACTTGTACTGTTTCATTTGCCAATGTGCCGGGTTTCCAACGAGGAATGAGAGACATGACTCTTAATATTTCAGCTTCAACTTTGGGATGAATCTTGTGAGTAATCTTTGGATTGATAACTTGGCCGTCATAATCTATTGTGAATTGTACATAAGTGTATGTATTATTAGCAATGCTATCTATTTCTGAATAATGAAGATTCTCTTTTAGAAATTCTATGAATTTTTCCATTCCTCCGGGAAATTCCGGTAGTTTCTCAAGACCATAATAGGGAGCTTCTCCTTTCGTGTTTTTTTCTTGTATCAGGCTGTCAGCAGTAATGGTCCAATTTTTAGGGCATTGCAGTGTTTCCGCGTTCAATGAAGTAGAAGGTATTATTGTAAGTATACCAGTTGATAGTCCAAACAGAGTGATAACCTTACCTATACGGCGTTTTCGCTCAAGCTGCTGCTCCAAATAACGAACTTCCGCTTCGCATTTGGGACAAGTGCCCAAACAGTCTCCCTGATACTGACATTCAGAGGTGATGAATTCAATATCATTCGCTTCGGCTATCTGCCGACGAATCTCTTTTAAAATTTTACAGGTTTGTTTTCCTCTTGCCATGGCATTAATCATTAGGGGTTTTATAGGTGAATCGGTCGAATTGAGTGATTCCCATTTCTTTCAAAAGTTCTATGCTTTGGTCAATATCCTTCTCCGTATTATAGGAAGGGATGAGTGGTGTCCGAATAACGATTTGCTTGGCTTTGTCTTTCCCGATTAAATATCGCAAATTACCTAAGACGTTTTCATTATTCTTTCCGGTATATCGCTGATAGATGTCATTATTCATATCTTTGATGTCGACTATGTAATTGTCTATAATAGAAATCAGTTCTTCTACATTCTGTTGCGGAACATTGAGAGAGGTTTCGACAGTGATTCTCCATTCCGGGCCACAGAGTTGGCGGAATTGCCTGATAAATTCGCTTTGTAATAAAGGTTCTCCACCTCCAAATGTGACTCCGCCACAACTCGCCAAAAAGTAAAGTTCATCTTTGCGTACTTCCTCGTAGAGCTGGTTACAATCATAACTCTCCCAAACACCATCGGGCTGCAAAGATGTCGGATTGAGACAGTATTTGCAACGCAACGGGCAACCGTGAAAAGCAACTAATGTTGTAACTCCTTCACCGTCAATAGTTAGTCGATGGCGGGCGATGCCAATGAGGGGAACTGCTTTCATACTTTTTCTATTTTTTCTTCATCCACATACCACAAGTAACCGGTGATATTCTTATATCCCATCTTGGTAAGTAGTTGCATGTAGCCTTTTACCTGTTTATTATATTTAGGGTTTTCCTTACCAAATTTGAAATCAACCACAACAACCTGGTTGTCTTTCATCATTACGCGGTCCGGGCGACGGGTTTGCAGCACTCCTTTTTCTTTATAAATAATGGCACACTCATTAAACAATGTCCACTTTCCGGAATACCAATCTTGAATTTCAGGAGAAGAAAAAGCTTTCGTAGCAACTTCACGGGCCACTTTTTCTTTTTCGTCATTTCTGATAACTCCTTCAAAAATGAGCCGTTCGATAGCCGGATCTATATCTTTTGCTGTTTCGATAACAGAAAACAGGGTGTGTAACATACGCCCGCGGTTGATAAAGCGGTCGTCCGAATCTTCTTCCTCAATTCCCTGGATGAAGTCCGCTGAACGGTTGGACTGACGAAACTCAATATCATGGCGCATGGATTCCATCCGAATAGGGAGCTTTTCCGGTTTCTGGGTCAGCTTATTGGTAGATGTTTTTCTTCTTTCTTCTTCCGACGGACATAATTGACCTTGTTCGTAACAGTCTTCTTCCCAATCAATACCTTCTTCTTTTGCCACCATCGGGAGAGCGTTTGCCAATAGTTCGGACATGGTACCTTTTTGACTTTTTCTGCTCCAAATAATGAGGTTTTTCCCTGCACGGGTAAAGGCTACATATAATAGATTGAGGTTATCTACCCAAAGCTGGAGACGCTCTTGCAGGTAGTCGTTTCCATAAATAGATTCTGCCATTTGGGTGGAATAGTTGATCGGGAGAATATCCAATGTATTGAACGGTGCTGTTTGTGGCGTACACCATACGAGTTGGTTATTGGTCTCATTCTCCAGTTTCCAGTCGCAGAAAGGAAGGAGCACGGTATGGAATTCCAATCCTTTGGATTTGTGTATGGAGAAAATCCGGATACCTTCTACTTCTCCACTTGGAATTGTTTTACTGCATAATGTTTCGTCCCAATACCGGATAAATCCGTCAAGTTCGGAAGAGTTACTTTGCAGATAATCAGTCACAGCATCGAAGAATGCGAATAAGTAGGCATCCTGGTCTTTGATAAGATTCATCTCGAATATACTGAAAAGCTCTTCTAATAGCTCATAGAGGGGCATTAGTCTTAATTCCTTTATCTGTTCAAGAAAAGCGACGGGAAGATAATTCTCAGCGGGGAGGAGTAGGAGAGTATTCCAATCCAACCCTTTTTGTAAAACCTCATTTTGGTAGGCTATGACCAGCTGGGCACGTGCTATTTTATTGTTTTCGTCGGAAAGAAATCGCAGGGCATCCAGCATCATGCAAATGGCAAGAGAGGCGTCAAGGCGAAAGGCTTCGTCTGATACCACTTTATAGTGTAATTCCTTATCGAAGTAATCGGCGATACGGGGAATATTTTTATTTTTTCGTACTAAGATGGCAATGTCATTAAGCTGTATTCCCGAGGCGAGGAGGTTTTCCACTTCTGTTCCCAGACTAATAAGTGTCTGCTCGGTATAGTCATGTTCTTCGTCGGGTTCGAGAAAAGAGACTTTAACGTATCCTTTTTCTGTACTTCGGGGAGATTCCTGCACAACGTCGGCATAGGCTTTCTGCAAATCCTCACAATCTTTGCCTAATTGTTGTTTATACACTCCGTTCAGATAGTTGACAGCAGCCGTGAAGATTTGGTTGTTAAACCGGATGACATTCGTTTCGCTTCTCCGGTTGGTAGCCAATGTCTTGACGCGGATCGGAAAATGCTCGATGTGATCATTCAGGCTATTGAGAATTCCCCAGTCACCATTCCGCCAACGATAAATGGACTGTTTGACGTCTCCTACAATCAAACTGTCTGCTCCTTGAGACAGCCCTTCAAGTAAGAGCAGTTTGAAGTTGCCCCATTGCATTCGGCTGGTATCCTGAAACTCGTCTATCATGACATTATGGATATTCGTCCCTATCTTTTCGAATACGAAAGAGGAGTCACCGTCTTTCACCAGTTGGTGAAGCAGGGCGTTCGTGTCTGACAATAGGAAACGATTGTTGTCGTGGTTCAACTGACGTACTTCTTCGTCGATATTGGCGAGAAGTTGCACTTTATTGAGATGTTGCAGGGATAACCGGCAACTATTCAGTAACAAATTATTTTTGGTACGCAACTTTTCAGCATCTTCCAGGATTTGTATAAGGCTGGAATTGGCTAGATTGATGATATCCGCATAACGGGGAGAAGTCTTGGTTGCCCAGTTCTTGGCATCTTCCAAGCATTTCTCTACTGTGGCATTACGGATATCATTGCTTAAAACGCCATTATTAAGTTTACGGAAATAACTACCGATTCCTCGTGAACCATTTTTCAGATCATCGGCAGTTAGTGCATGACCGTCCAGCTCTCCTTCAAATTGGTCATAGAATCCTTTCATTTGCTCCAGTATTTCCGTTTCCAGAGCTTTCAGTTGTTTGCGGTATTCTTTGATGGTGTCCGGATTACGTAGTCGTTGCCGGAGTCCTTCTCCTTTTTCAATATAGCCTTCATCGAAAATATTGCGTCCGAAACTTTTAACTTCATCCGATACGTTCCACCGTTTATCATCGGCAATTCGCTCGTTGATATAGTCTAATAACCATGCGAGGACAGGGGAAGTGGGACCTAGTTTCTCGATCATGCTATCTACTGCGTCACTAAGAACTTCGGTGTTGTTTAACTCGATATTCAGGTTCGGGCTAAGTTCCAGTTCTCGTGCGAGGTTACGCATGACAGATTGGAAAAATGAGTCGATAGTCTCTACCCTGAACCGACTGTAATCATGCAGCATATAGCTAAGGGTAACGCCTGCCGCTTCCCGTATCTCCTGCTCTGTTTTTCCTGTTTCTTCTTTGATACGGTTGAGATAGGCTTCCGAATCTTTATCGCCTATCTGTATGCCGTAAAGCTGACTAAGAATACGTTCCTTCATTTCTGCAGTTGCCTTATTGGTAAAGGTTACAGCGAGAATTTGCCGGTAGGCACGGGGATTGAGAATTAACAGTTTGATGTATTCCACAGCTAGGGTAAATGTTTTACCAGAACCTGCGGAGGCTTTATAGACTAGAAGTTCACTCATGTTTTTGTTTAAGGGATATATTCGATTTTAGCAACGATTACTCGTATCTCTTCCGGTTCTTTCCCGGCTTTTACTAATGCCTGATGGAAGTTTTTGGGGAAGAACATGAAGAATGTGTCCGGGGTGGAATCTACATATTTTATTTTCTTGGCTTTGTAGAAAGTAACATCCGGTTTATATTCGGTGATAGGTTCCGCATATTCGGCTGAAGTAATTCCGAAACGTTCGGTGCCTTTTACTACATATTGCAGATCGATGCCGTGGCGGTGTGCTTCAATTTTACGTTTACTGACATCTTGTGTTGTTGCATCCTGTACATTGATGTAGCAATGCTCACCATCTACTTCGTATCGTCCGGCAGGCATATTTACGAGGTCGTGGGTAGCCAGCCATTGGAAAGTCTTGTCCCACACTTTTTTGTTCTTGTGATATTGTGAGGCAAATTCCTGATAATCGGTTGTCTTATGAGGCATTGCTTTCAGTCCGTTCGCCCATTCTTGCTTCTGTGTCCATTGACGGGCTTGTTTAAGAGTCCAGTTGTCAGCGGATTCTTGTGAACATACATTTTCTGTGAAGAAGAAAAGAAAAAGTCCGATAAACAGGCTTGAACTACTAAATACGAAGTTTGATTTCATGATTGTTCGAAAAAATTAGGTCCGAAAATAAGTATGAATAAAGGTAGATAGTCTTTTAAAGCTACTCGTAATAGTTTTAAAGCTTGTCCAATCCTGTAATTAATCGTTTGTGGAGATACATTCAGTTTCTCAGCAATTTCTTTATGCGTCAGATGGTGATTACGGTTCATTTCGTAGGCTTCGAGATATTCTTTCGGAAGTCTTTTTAATGCTTCTTCATATAGACGGAAAAGCTCATCACTCAAATAGAAGTCCGGGTTATTGAGTTCACTATCATATTTATCAACGATTTCCTGATGTACTTTTCGTTTAATCTCAAAATGGGAAAGGCGGTTGAGGGCTTTGTTCTTGACAATCGTAAAAAGGAGTGTTTTGAGTGTCAAATCTTCCATCAGAGTACAACGGTTTTCCCACAGCCACATCATTGTTTCCTGCACAATCTCCTCTATTTCTTCCTGCTCACCTACGTACTGAGAACAAAAAGCACATAGCCTACGGAAATAATGTCTGTAGACGACGTCAAAAACTTTTTCTTCTCCTGCTTTTAGGGCAGTGATAACGGACTTATTATTATTAATATCCAAATATATCGGAGATTGTGACATTCTCTTTTAATTTATGTAAGACAAAAATAATGAAAGAAGTAGATAAATGAAATAAAAATGCGAGAAAAAATATTTTTTTCTTTTTCGTTTAGTATATTTGTAATCACAACTGTATTACTACAAAGGTATTATAGTTTTTTATTGTAAAAGGTTAAATGAGCATGGATGAAACTATCTTGTTGAATTATCTGCGGGGTGAATGTAATGATGAAGAGGCTGCCCGGGTGGAAACTTGGTGCGAGGAAGAACCGGGAAACCGGAAAGCTTTGGAGCAACTTTATTATACTCTTTTTCTAGGTGAGCGTGTAGTGGTGATGAATACTGTAGATACAGAGGCGTCATTAGATAAATTTAAGTCGGCTATCAGAGAAAAGGAGAAAAAGATTAAACGGAAAAATATCTCAATCCGTTGGAGACGTTATGCTATTGTGGCTGCTGCTTTTCTTACCGGGCTTGTTTTTGCCGGTGGAATTGCTTGGGGATTACTTTTCAATAAACTTTCAGATTATGAGGTGATAACTGCTGCCGGACAGAGGGCACAAACTGTATTGCCGGATGGTAGTAGAGTATGGCTGAATGCATCTTCTAAATTAGTTTATCATAATTCTTTCTGGAGTTCGGATCGCCAAATCGATTTGTCGGGTGAAGCTTATTTTGAGGTTTCCCATGATAAGCATGCTCCATTTATAGTAAACAGTAAACAAATCAAGACTTGTGTGCTTGGTACGAAATTTAATGTGCGTGCACGTGAAGAAGAGAATAGGGTAGTGACTACCTTGCTTCAAGGTCTGGTGCGGGTGGATTCTCCACGGACGGAAGATAATGGCTATTTGCTGAAACCGGGACAGACATTGAATGTGAATACGGATACTTATCAGGCAGAGTTGATTGAATATAACCAACCTACGGATGTACTCCTGTGGATGAAAGGTAAGTTGGAATTCAAACAACATTCTTTATTGGAAATAACCAATATTATGGAGAAATTGTATGATATTAAATTTATCTATAAGGATGATGCTTTGAAATCAGAACGGTTCACTGGTGAATTCTCTACTGATAGCACTGCTGATGAAATATTGAATGTTTTAATGCATACAAATCATTTTTCTTATAAGAAAGACGGACGGATTGTTCGGATGATGAAGAAATAAGAGATAAACATAAGTCTTTTTACGGGGGGATTCTTAACTCATTAAGAATCCCCCTGTCCTTTATGGCTTTCTTAGAACATTAGAAAAACAAGTGTTTGATCGAAAATTTTATTTTGGTGCAGTTTTGAACAAACTTCACCGTGATGAGCCCATTTAAATAGAATTAGTTAAAAACCGCATTCAGCCTTCAGTCTACCTAAAAAGTTCCTTTTCATTGGTGCTTTTGGTTGAACGCGAACCTGAAAACAAAAAGGAGATGTAAATAGTCTCTTTTTTAGAGTCTCTATTTACCTTCAATAGAGCCGCTATTTGAGTGAAACATAGCCTTCGTTTCATGCGAATAGAGACTCTGATTTACTAACCCGGCATGTCAACGACTTTAACCCGACATATCAATGTCGCTCCTAAGAGGCTGAAACCGGATGATAACGTAAAGGTTCAGTAGGAGAAATTTAATTCAAAACCATACAGTCATAAGAAAGATGTACAAAGATGAACTAACAGATAGAGATCTGGAGTATTCTTTGGGGAGATAGATTGATGGTCTGGAAGTATGTTTGTGAAATATGTTTCTAAAATAGAGGGTAATCCAATGGATTACCCTCTATTTTATCATTTCTATGTTACCTATTCATTATGTTTATTCACTTTTGGGTTCGTAAACATTAAATTCTGTAACATCCGTACGACCGTTTGTAGAGATAGTGATAATCTGATATTTTAGATATCGCGTAGTAATAGGAGAGATGAACGTGATATTTTGTGTACCACCAGATATTGCTAATGAACTCAATGATTTCCATGTGATACCATTTTCAGATTGCAATATTTCCACTTCTCTAGGGGCATATGCACTTGCCCAATGGTTCGTTTTGATACCTGTTAAAACTTTAGATTCACCTAAATCAACAGTAAACCAAAATCCTTTATTATTAAGAGCAACGTCAGTTCCAGTTTTGCCATCAATTAAGTTATTAGATGCGCCCTCTACTCCTTCTTCCATATTAATAATCCATCCCGTACGATTACTAATAAGTTGACTATTACTAGGAGTGCCACTTTTAAGATTACAGTAGGCAGCTTTATTAATAATGACAGGCAATGTACTTAAACTACTACTAATAACAGTGTTTTTTTCATTGGTTGTAACATCACTGATTGATACACTGAAAGAAAAACTTGTTTTTTCCATGATACTGGCGAATATTGCCGGATCAACTGTTGCAGTGATCTCTTCAGAAGTCATCTGACCTTTTTTGAGAGTAACCTGTGAGGAACTTAAGATGATCTGACTTGCATCAAGTCCTTCTGTTTCGCTTTTGGTACTTAGTGCGATAGTCATATCTGTGGAGACAGCTTTCTGTGTTTTTACAGTAAAGACCATTTTAATCTCATCTCCTCCGATTCCATTCGCATCATGAGTCAGATTAAACTTTTTTACGTTACCTGATAAGTAGTCATTTCTCTGTAAAGACACATACGTAGCATCCCACTCGTTAAAAACTTCATCATCATCATTACAGGACGAAATGAAAGGAATAAACAAGCCGAGTAGAGCTGCTATTGATAGTGATTGAAATATATTTCTCATATGTACATACGATTAAATTATTACTATTTCCATTCGGTAGATTTATCTGTAGATAAAATACCGTCAATCCAGGTAGGAGTAGCAGAAGTAGTCAAAGTATGCCCTTTGCCGGTTGCATCTTCGAATACATTACCTTGTCCTTCGTTGAATCGCCAATAAGCTTCCAATCCCACAGATTTTGGGCTAACCTGAGTCATGTTATTCTGAATTTGAGAAGCGGAACGAACTACTGACCAAATACGTGCTTCACTCATTAGAATTTTACAATTTCCCCATCTACTATAAGGATCATCACCTAAACAGAACCAATTTACATCTGAGAAGGTTGTGGCTCCTGTTGGGATACTCAATACGCCCGAATCAACTCCGTTTATGTAAAGCCGATAATTAGAACCATCACAAACTAATGCCAGATGTTGCCATTCATTTGGTTTGAAAGAATTACTTGGATTCAAATAAAGTCGGTTACGCCCTACAATCTGTACTAATGAATGTGCTTTATAATTTTCATTATCACTTTGAGGGTCTTCAAAACGTAAAAGAATAAAGTTTGTATCATCTCCTCCGTTTTTAAATACTGCACGGTCACGGTCTGCTGTATTAGCTACCTGGAAACGAACCTCTATCGTATATTGTGAATATGTTTCGGGGGATTCCGTATATTTATTAGCTTTTAAACTGGGAGCACCAACGAACATTGGAGCTGAAAATTCAATAATACTCTCTGCTAAAATAACAAAGGTTCCGGTATTCTCCATTGGTGAAATATTCCCATCCTGTAATACTAGTTTAACAGGTAATGCGTATGATTCTCCTGATTTCATCATCTCTTGGCTGAAAGCTTTTAGGACAATAGAGAGAGCATCGGTAGCATATTGCCCGGCTTTCACTGTAATAGTTTCCGGTAATGTATAATAGCCTTCCGGCAACATTATATATCCAGTTCCATTAATATGGTTATAAGCATCCAATACTGATTGGTCTGTGACCAATTTGTAATGATTGTCTGTAGAAGAAAGATTACTAAGGTGAACATTTAAGCTAGTAAAACTCTCTCCAGTAGCCTGTACGGTCACTTTTTGACTTGTGCCTGAGAGTGCTTCTTCAATATAAGCGTGTGTATCTAAGGTATCGTATTTCGCATCTCCACAACTTACGATACTTCCTAATCCTGCTATAACAGCGGAGAAGCATAAAGTTTTTATATAATTCATACGTTTCATAGTTTACATTAATTTTTAAGTAATGAATGTGATGAGGGATTCATTATTTGAATAGCACGGCGTATATTTTTATATTCTGGTGAGGTTCCATACTCTGCTTCCATATGATAGGTTCCTGCACCACCTTTACGAAAACCATTACTTGGTTGCCAACGTGCCATACCTTCGAGAGATTTCATTTTATTACCATAACGATCGGTGTAATCATATCCACCATTCATAGCAGCATCAGTAGCTTCGAAATTTTCAGTCATGATGGTCATCTTTGTGATTTGCTCTTCTGACATGACACTTCCATAAGTCTGCACAAGCCCTGCACCCGCTACGCCACCTGTGATAAGACGTTTGTCGAGTTTAGAATCACTACCGGGACTACTGTCATTGTAAGCTTGAATGATAAAATAGTCGAAATACAGTCCAACTTCGGGCCTGCCTTTTATGCTTTGTGGTTCACCATCAATAACTAATAATTTGCCTGTTCCTGATTTTGGACCGAAATATTTGCCTAGTTCATCAACGAATGCAAACATTCTATCGTCTTCGTCTACAATATTGCCGGGGTTGCCGAAATTAGGCTCATAATCGATATCAAAGCCGTCGTAACCATATTTGTTTACTGTATCGGCAATGGCACTTGCATATTTGCGAATGGATGCTTCTATTGCTTCCTTATTTGATTCATCGGAAGGCCATCCCCAAAAATCATTCACAGCTTCTTTTTCGGATGAAAATCCCATATTTTCCCAATTATCACGAATATTCTGTGGAGTAATTTGATCGCCTACACTTCTGATAATAAAACACATAGTAAAACGAGTACCTTTAACTTTTTGGCAAAATTGCAGATCTTTTTTTTGAGCTTCTGTAATGTTTGACCAATTTCCCCAAATAGAAACAATATCTACACTATCCGGAATGCCAGCTAAGGAACTTTTCATATAGCTACCTTCACCACTCCAACCACCAAACCAACCAAAGGCTACCTGATGATCTGTTTGCTTATAAGCACGCAAAGCTGCATAATATTCATCCGATACAATCGATTCGGGAAAAGTTTTTGCTTCCGACTCCGTCCAATCACTACAACCGATCAATGAAGTTGTAGCTAATGATATGAGTACAATGTATAATAAATAAATTTTCTTCATAAAAGTTCTTTTTATGCATTATATAAATTAGTTCTTCTTAGCCCACTTTAATTCAGTAGCTTCATTATCAGCACCGCCAAGTTCTAGCACTCCCAGGGTATAATTAGCTTTATTATTTTGTGCTTCTGTATAAGGGAAGCTTAAACGACGCATACCACGTTGGCTGCTTACATCACAATCAGATAGATTATCGATGCAAGGATAAAGTTCCGGATAACCTGTACGACGGTATTCAGCCCATGCTTCCAATCCCAGTGGATAATTGGCAATCCATTTTTGAGTGATAATACGTTGGAAATTTTTTCCATTTACGTTATCAGCCTCGCTGTCATCCCACATTACACTCACAGTATTGGTAATTGTTGCAGTAGCATTTTGTACAGCGTCACTTTCATGTGATACGACGGGCGCTTCATCTATCTTCAGGTATTCAGTAGCCGAAGCTTGATATTGTTCCATAGATAGATTAATGCCATCTTCATAGTAGGCTTTTGCTGTTTTTGACCCCATATTCCAACCGCGTAATTTTCCTTCTGCACGTAAAAAAGCTGTTTCTGCAGCGCAGAAAACCATTAATTTGGACGTTGCTGTATATGCGGGAGTAGAAAACCCAGCTGCATCTGCCTTTTTAAAATCAGCATCTCCGGTACGCATACCTACATATTGATCTGTCTTTCCGGCAAGGGTAGACTTGTTAAAGAACTTCGACATACGTGGATCATCATATGCATTCATATAATCTACAATATTTGCATTCACACGTAAATCACCCCAACTTACAGCTGCCAGTTGATATGGATTACTCTGTGTTCCACAAGAAAGCATGGCATTATCCGAATTACTTTCAATCAATCCTGCTTTATGTGTTACTGCAGCTTCAGCCGCTTCTTGAGCAATGCCAGGCCATGCTCCACTAATTCGCATTGCAACACGTAAACGCATTGAGTTTGCCAGTTTTGCCCAACCGGAATAATTTCCATCGAAAACGGGGTCATTGGCTCCCAATGGTGCGTTACCGTTTGTTTCTACATAATAATTGTATAAAACATCAGCTGCATTGGCCAAATCACTTAATATATTAGTATAAACTTGTTCTTGAGTATCATAAGATACATAGAAATTCCCCTTCTTTACTTGGCTGTAAGGCATCGGTCCATAGCAATCTGCAACACGAAGCATTGTTATGGCGCGTATCATACAGGCAAAGGCATAATAATGTCCAGTAGAATTAGTTGCTTCTTGTATCTGGAAAAAGTTTCCGTATATTTTTTCAAACGGAGTGTTCCAGGGGGTAGCATTCCAGGCATCACTCTGATTGAATGTGCTGAAGTTTGTACCACTCCATGTGTTAGAACAGCATAGATAGCCACCTAACTGTCCCACCATCTGATCTTGCATTTGAGAGTCATTCTGCTGAATATTCACAATTGTTTCAATCATAGACTTCATCAAAGTCGCAGGGTCTGCATCATGAATTTGATATTGATTCGTATTATACTCCTCAAATTTATCGGTACAACTTCCTGCCAGTAACAACAGAGCGGCACCGACTGTGATATTTCTTAAATATTTTCTCATAACATTAGCTTTTTCTTTTAGAATTGAACTTTCACATTAAAACCGAAGTTACGCAAGCTAGGTTGCATAAAGTAGTCTACATTCATATAATAGTTACTGGAGGTAGAGGCAGATAATTCCGGGTCAAACGGAGCTTTACAGTAAATCATCCATAAGTTACGTCCTACAATACCTAAAGTAATATTCGCCACATTTTTAAACCATCTTTTAGGAAGTGTATAGTTTAAGCTCAATTCCTGCAAACGTACATTGGTTGCGCTATATAGATAATAACGACCGTAACCACCTTCGCCCGTACCGATAGCCTGATAATACTTTTGGGCATTAACCTTACCATTATTAATAGGTATACCACCATTGTCACGAGCTGTTGCAGATGTTTCGGATACTCCATAATAATCTAAAATACCTTGAGTAGCCGAATAAGCTAATCCGCCTACACGGGCTGATAATACAACTCCTAAATCAATTCCTTTATAAGTGAAATGATTGGTCCATCCGAGGTTGAAATCAGCATCCAGGTTGCCGACTTTTACCGGAGTGTTTGATGAGGTAATACCTAAATTACCATTCTGATCAACTTTAATGTTACCGTTATTATCTTTTGTCAGCTGATTGTATACATAAATATCAGTCATGGAACCACCTTCTGTCAGGATGACACGAGGAGCTACATTCTCTTTTCCTAACCAACCTACATTCATCTCATCCATTTGGATAGCTTCTCCGGTCACGGGATTCACGCTGCCACTTGCCAGTCGTTTTACCTTATTACGGTTTAAAGTGAAGGTAGCATTAGAAGACCATCCGAATCCTGCCCATTTATCGCTGAACCCTAAAGCTAATTCAAGACCTTGGTTTTGCACGTCACCGGCTTGCACAATCGCTTGTTTGTAACCAGAAGAAGAGGGAATGTCCACTTTAAATGTCTGGTTCAGTGTGTTGGATCGATAATATGTGGCGTCCAAACTGAAACGATTTTTCCAAAACTTCAAATTCAAACCGATTTCCCAAGATTTTGTTTTTTCAGGTTTCATGTTGTCCATCGGATAAACAGTCGGATTAGCCCAGTTATGTGTCTGGCTATTGTATTCGTAACCCGGATTGGTCAGGAAACGATCGAAAGAGGAGGCGACCACTGTGTATGAACCACGTATTTTGGCAAAAGTAATCACCTCTGGCAATTTAACCATTTCTGATAATAAAGCCGATAAACCGACTGACGGATAAAAGAAAGATTGCTGTTTAGAAAATGCAAGCTTTGAATCCCAGTCATTACGTCCGGTTACAGTTAAATACAGTTGATTTTTCCAACTTAATTCTGCACTGGCAAAAATACTTTGAATTTCATCTTCATATCCGGTAGGGTCCGGTTTATAGTTGGCAGAGAAATTAATATTGTTGATCTGGAAGAAGTTGGGAATAACCAGGTCACCTGCAATATATAACTGATCCATTGAAGTATGATATATGGAAGCACCAATATTGGCTGTTAAATGAAAATCACCGAATGTTTTATCTATATTAGCCAAGAAGTCGGCGTATAGAGAACGTTCTTGACGCATGGCATCTTCAAAACCACCGCTAACACCACAGAATGTAGTTAATGTAGAAGCTGATTTCTCATTTTTATTCCGATAGTCGGAGTTGTCCAGATTTACACGACCGACAACATTGAGCCAATCTGTAGCTTCCCATTTCAAAGAAGCATTCATCATATAACGTTTCTTGTTGGATGTGCGATTAATGCGGTTTTGTATCCAATACGGATTTTGTAATGATAAACTTGCATCACCATAAGGCCAATATTGTTCCATATAACCGTAGTTGGTGTTATAACGTTCATACAAACGAATTTCGTCAAAGTTGTCTCCACGAGGGAATAGATACAGTGATGGGAGAGGGTTATAATACTGTCCTTGAGAAACCATGTTTTTGTTGTTCTGAACGATATATTGTGCACCGATATCCAGAGTAAGTTTATCATTCAGGAAATGGGTGGTATTACGTGCCGTAAAATTATAACGGTTATAGGAGTTATTCGGAAGAATTCCACCGGAATTAGTTGTAGAAGCAGAAAGATAGGTCTGGTTTTTGGTATTTCCTGTAGATAATGCTACCGAATTGATAACATTGGATCCTGTTTCAAAGAAGTCAGATGGGTTATATCGACGGTTTGTCAATTCTCCCCAGCTGAATAATCCGGAACTTGTACCATAACGGTTCTGCATATCCGGCATAATATATGCTTTAGAAAAAGTAGTACTGTTGGATACCGTTATGGTAGTTTTCTCCATCTGACCTTTTTTAGTGGTAATCAAAACGACACCATTTGCAGCTGCAGAACCATACAATGCAGCTGCAGAAGGACCAGTCATCATACTGATACTAGCGATATCATCCGGATTTAAGTCAGCAACGGCATCTGATCCTCCCATATCGCCAAATAATCCTTCACCACCACTTTTTCCAGTATTAAAAATAGGTACACCATCAATTACATACAATGCATTATTATCTTTCGTCAGGGATTTCATACCACGCATAACAACACGTGTTGCACCACCGGCACCAGTTGCGCCACTATTAATTTGAACGCCTGCTACCTTTCCTGACAGTGAATTCATAAAGTTGGCATCCTTTACAGCTGTCAACTCATCACCTTTTACTTCTTGCACATTATAGCTTAATGCTTTAGTTGCTCGCTTGATACCTAATGCAGTAACAACTACTTCGTCCAATACTTGCGTATCTTCTCCTAAGGTAACTTTCAAGGATTGTGCGTTGGCAAGTGTGATTGCTTGGGAGGCATAACCGATATAAGATACTTCAAGTACATCACCTTTAGCTGCTTGTATTTTGAAATTTCCATCCATATCAGTGATAGTACCATTTGAAGTTCCTTTTACCAAAATACTAACTCCAATCAATGGTTCTCCTTTTGAATCAGTAACAGTACCACTTGCAGTAATTGGTGTTTTTTTCTGCTGCTCTTCTTTATTACTCTTCGCAGAAAGTACAATATGATTATCTACTATTGAAAAACTGACATTAACTCCTCTGAATAACTGATTCATTACATTATTCAAAGACTCTTTTGTTACCTTGATAGATACGACACGATTTATGTCAACATCATTTGTATTATAGACTACTGACATTGAAGTTTGTTTCTCAATTTCTTTCAAAGCAGTGTTTAAGGGTACTTTCGATAGATTAAGAGTGATCGTTCGTTCTTGCCCATAAGCTGAAGCAAAACACGAAACTAACAAAAGGAAGAATAACAAGTGTGAGAACTTGTGTTTTATAATTTCTTTCATCTTATTCTTTTTAATTAGAAATAGTTTTTAGAGAGTTCATAATTAGAAACGATAAATGTGATTACCGTTTTCACACAAAGGTTTCATGTATCTCTGTTTCTCATAATTAATAAATTTAAAGGTTACACTTAAAATAAATCCCATAAGCGCTTATTCAATAGTAATACATTTTATGTTGTAACCTTACTAAACGAAGATAAGATTTTTTTTCAAAAAAAATAGAATAGGAAGATTTCTAATTGAAAAATAAATACTCAAATATTTGATAAATAGAATCTTATGTACTTTTTAAAATCAAGTTGATTTATTACATTTGCATACATTTTGCATGCAATATATGTATGTTTTACCTATTGTATAGATATAAATATTCATTTTATGTTCAAATATTCAAAAGATGGAATTTCGGTTTTAACCATATTAGATACCAGAAGAGCAAAAAAGAGTGGACAGTTTCCTGTTAAAGTTCAAGTGGTATATAGAAGAAAGCAAAAATATTACTCAACTGGGAAAGAAGTGTCAAAAGAAGATTGGGCAAGGTTGTTAAAAGTAAAAAGCCGGTTATTGGCAGAAATTCGATCAGATATAGAAAGTAGTTTTTCAACTATTAAGCAACAAGTTAACGAACTGATACAAAGAGGAGAATTTAGTATTGAAACATTAAGCGTCAGGTTAGGAAGGCAGATGAATGATATGACTTTGCGTAGTGCTTTTCGATTAAAGATGAAAGAACTGGAAGCTAATGAACAAGCAAATACCTACCTAAACTATCAAAGTGCTTTGAAAAGTTTGGAAGATTTCGGAGGTTCCACTATACCTTTGGAAAACATTACAATTGATTGGCTTAAACGTTGTGAAAAATTCTGGATATCAGAAGGTAAAAGCTATTCAAGCATAAGTATTTATTTCCGAGCTTTAAAGTGTGTCTTAAATCGTGCTGTACATGATGGTATTATAAAAGAATCATCTTTTCCTTTTGGAAAGAATAAATATGAAATTCCTGAAGGGTGTGGACGTAAATTAGCACTTACTCTTTCTGAAATAAAAAAAGTAATGTCTTATCAATGTGAAACAAAAGATATAGAAGAATTTAGGGATCTTTGGGTGTTTTCTTATTTATGTAATGGCATTAATTTTATGGATTTATTATTTCTTCAGTATTCAAATATTATGGATGGAGAAATATGCTTTGTACGCTCTAAGACATCTCGGGCTACCAAACATAACAAAGAGATACATGCAATTATTACTCCTGAAATGGGGAATATTATTCAAAAATGGGGTAATCCAAGATTAAGCCCGCAAACGTATATTTTTAAATATGCTAGAGGAACCGAAGATGCCTTTGAAAAAATTAGATTGGTACGACGTATTATAACCAAATGTAACAGAAGACTTAAAAAAATAGCCCAAGACATTGGAATTTTTCAGTTGACGACTTACACGGCAAGGCATTCTTTTGCTACAGTATTAAAACGTGGAGGTGCTAAAACCTCATATATTTCTGAAAGCTTGGGACACTCTAATTTATCTGTAACCGAGCACTATTTAGCATACTTTGAAAAAGAGGAGAGAATAAAGAATGCTCAACTATTGACTAACTTTAATTTCTAGATAAATACATTTGCATGCAAATTGTATGTACAATGAAAAATGAACCAATAATTGATATAGAATAAAAGTGAGTATAATATTAAAAAACGCATATTTAGATTATCTATAATTTAGAATATGTATCCGCTATCAAGAGTGGTTTGGAAAAACGCAGAGATTTCCACTTTAGCCAAACGTAATTTAAATAAAAAAGTTTGATATTATTGCAATTCTTTCTTTTTATCACCTGTATAGTGATAGAATAATGTCTAATATCAATAATATTAATCAAATAGAAAGATTCCGTTCTTTGTGTTATCGACACTAATCAGAAGAAAACAACTACTAAAAAACAAGTTATTATTATTCTTTAAATGATTTATTAGGTCCCATTTAAAGAATCAAAATGTTCCACACCGAGAAACGAAGTGATTCTCGGTGTGGAACATTCCTGAACAAACGTCTTTTATCGGATATTCATACCACATACATGAATAAAAACAATTTAATTACTGCATATCCATACGCAATCTTACAAACTTTTTCTCTTATTCATTGAATTTGCTCAGTTATATTTAGCCTGACATATTAAGAATAGAACATCTAATCTATTTATCTAACAAGAATAGAATTTAGGGGAAAGTATATGAAAATGATTTTCTCCCAAGCAATCACACTTGCCAACGCACAATCCTTGAAAGTTACCTTAGGAGAAGATACGCAAGTATTGGACGAAGTAGTTGTTACTGCATTAGGTATCAAGCGGTCAGAGAAAGCATTGACGTATAATGTACAACAGGTGAAAGGGGATGAACTTACAACTGTAAAGAGTACTAACTTTATGGGAGCACTGGCTGGTAAAGCAGCAGGGGTACAGATTAATTCTAGTGCGTCAGGTCCAGGCGGTGGTGTAAAGGTTGTAATGCGAGGTGCTAAATCTATTACGCAAAATAATAACGCTCTCTATGTGATTGATGGTATTCCAATGTATAATCGTGCTTCTTCCGGAGGTGATGGAGCTATGGCTACACAACCGAGCAGTGAATCAATAGCTGACATTAATCCGGATGATATTGAGAGCATGTCGTTGTTGACAGGACCTTCTGCAGCTGCATTGTATGGATATGAAGGAGCTAATGGAGTAGTATTAATTACTACCAAGAAGGGACGTGCTGATAAGACAACTGTGACTTATAGCAATAATACCACATTCAGTGATCCTATGATGATGCCTAAGTTTCAAAACACTTATGGTAATATGACAGGGGAGATGATGAGCTGGGGATTAGAAACTGATAAGAGATACGATCCTGCAAATTTCTTTAATACAGGAAGTAATGTATCCAATGCTCTTTCTCTCTCTACAGGTAATGATAAGAGTCAAAGCTATATCTCTGTAGCCACAACTAATGCAACAGGCATTATGCCCAATAATGACTATGATAGATATAATTTCTCATTCCGTAATACTACCAACTTCTTGAATAATAAGTTTATTTTGGATACAAGTGCTAACTATATTATTCAAAACGATAAGAATATGGTATCGCAAGGGCAGTATTTTAACCCGCTTACTTCTTTGTACTTGTTCCCACGTGGCGAAGATTTTTCTGATGTAGCTGTATACGAACGTTATGATGATTTGTCGGGTGTAAATACTCAGTATTGGCCATATGGTGATTTAGGCGGTGTTTCGTCTCAAAATCCTTATTGGATTATGAATCGTATGAATCGTGAGAACGATAGAAGACGTTATAAATTGGCTGCTAGTCTACAATATAACATCATTGAAGGGCTAAATGTACAAGGACGTGTGAGCATCGATAATACCGAAAGTAAATACACCGAAAAATTCTACGCAGGTACGGTCGGTAATTTTGCCGGTCCAAAAGGGCGATATAAAGAAGAAAACCGTCTAGACAGACAAGTGTATGCTGATGTATTGGTAAACTTCAATAAAACGTTCAATGAATTTAATGTAACGGCCAATTTGGGCGCTTCTATTAAGGATCTTCGTATGGAGTTGACTTCTTTGCATGGAGACTTGAACAATGTAACTAATCATTTTACCATCGAAAACCTTACACGCAGTGGCTATTATAAAGTAAATGCTGATGGTTTAAAGCGTCAGACACAATCAGTTTTTGCCAATGCGGAAATAGGCTGGAGAAGTTTTCTCTACTTAAGTCTCACCGGACGTGCTGACTGGGATTCTTCTCTGGCTCTTTCAGAAAGAGGAAATAAACCGTTTTTCTATCCTTCTATTGGTCTTTCAAGCATTTTGAGTGAAGTTATTGATTTGCCTGAATGGTTCTCATTCTTAAAAGCACGTTTTTCTTTCACTTCGGTGGGTAATGCCTATGATCCATATTTGACAAAGGTACGTTATGTTTATGATGATCAGCTTGACCAATATAAAGCAGAATCTTTGTATCCAAACTCTGATTTGAAACCGGAAATTACTAAATCTTATGAGGCGGGATTGAATATGCGTTTCTTCAAGAATACATTGAATTTTGATATTACTTATTACAACTCTGATACACGTAACCAAACATTCGCTGCGCCTCTTCCGGCAAGTTCTGGGTATACGGCTGTTAACATCCAAGCAGGTAGTGTACAGAACCAAGGCATAGAGATGGCCTTAGGATACAAAAATGAGTGGCGTGATTTCGGTTGGTCCAGTAATTTTACTTTTACTTATAATAAGAATAAAATTAAAAGATTGGCTGATGGTGTTACAAACAGAATTACGGGTGAACCGATTGAAATGCCTTATGTAGACAAAGCAAGATTGGGAGGCTCCACTTCACCGGTAGTACGCCTGACAGAAGGTGGTTCTATGGGAGACCTATATATCAACCGCGACTTTAAACGCGATAATAATGGTTATATCTATTTGGATGCCAAGACTGGTTTGCCAAGTATGGTGGAAACCGAATATAAGAAAATAGGTTCATTGCTTCCCAAGGTTAATTTAGGATGGAGAAACTCATTTACTTATAAAGGTTTACGTCTGAATGTATTGTTAAGCGGGCGTTTTGGTGGTTTGGTTGTATCTAATACACAAGCTTTCCTTGATCGTTGTGGTGTTTCCGAATATAGCGCACAACTTCGTCAGGCTGGAGGAGTAACTATCAATAACAGAAATGTATCCGCTAAGGATTATCTCGGCATAGTAGCGGCTGGTACTGGTGAAGGTGACCACTATGTATATGAAGCAACCAATATTCGTTTGCAGGAGGTTAGTCTTGAATATATACTCCCTAAAAAGTGGTTGTATAACATTGCTGATGTAACATTAGGTTTAATAGGAAATAATCTGGCCATGATATATTGCAAGGCACCGTTCGATCCTGAATTGGTTGCGTCATCTACCAGCACTTTCTATACTGGTGTGGATTATTTCATGCAACCTAGCTTGAGAAACATGGGATTTAGTATAAAAGTACAATTCTAATAAAGCAACGAATGATGAAAAGATTCAATATAATTAAGACTGTAAGTGTGGCAGCTTTCACTACTACTCTGCTATTCGCTTCATGTACGGGAAACTTTGACGAATTAAACACACATCCAACAGACGTGTATCCCGAAGATATGACTCCGACGGAACGGGTCGGTACGTTGTTTGTGGCTATGACTCGCTTATTGAATGCCTGTCAGGAAAATAACAGTCAACACACTGAACAAATGGTAGGGCAGTATGGCGGGTATTTTGCAACAACTGCCCCTTGGAATGGTACTAATTTTGGAACATTCAATCCTAGTGCTGACTGGGTAGATGTTCCTTATAAAGATATGTTTACGGAGTTTTATCCGAATTTCCAGACAATAAAAGAATCTACAGGAGGTACTGGATATATTTATGCGTGGGCGTCTATTCTGCGGGTCGGTGTTATGCTTCGTGTAGCTGATATTTATGGTCCTATCCCTTACTCTGAAATGGGAAAGGGAGAATTCCAAGTGGCATATGACGATGTGAAAACACTCTATCATAATATGTTTGATGATTTGACACGTAGTATCAACGTACTTTTGGCATTTGTTCAGGAAAATGAAGGAAAAGAAGTACCTGTTGCCGAATATGATATCATATATAATGGTGATTTTAGTAAATGGATCAAATACGCTAACTCTTTAAAACTTCGTATGGCTGTACGTATCGCTTCTAATACTGAAGATACAGAATATGCCAAACAAATGATGGCAGAAGCGATTGATGGTGGAGTAATAGAATCTAATAATGATAATGCCTTTTTTCCATCTATGCCATATAACCCATTTTGGATTGCTTCAGATTGGGGTGACTTAGCTATCAATGCAACACTTTCTGCATACATGAATGGATATAATGATCCACGTATCAGCAAATATATGAATACTTCGACTTCGTATAGGGAGTATCGTGGTGTGCGTATGGGAATTAAAGATACAAGTAAAAGCGTTGAAGGTAGTGCTGCAAGGTACTCTAAACCAGTTGTAACAGATGCTTCTTCTATGCCAGTTTTTTATGCGGCAGAGACTTATTTCTTAAAAGCTGAAGCGGCTTTACAAGGATGGATTGCAGGTGGAACAGCGGCAGCTAAGAGTTACTATGAACAAGGTATTCAAGTTTCAATGAATCAATATGGTGTAGAGATTGGTGACTATCTTTCAAGTACAGTTGCTCCTCAAGGGTATACAGATCGATGGAACTCTCAAAATAATATTTCATTTACTGATGTTCCTACTGTTGCATGGGAAAACGGAAGTAATAAACTTCAGAAGATTATTACTCAAAAATGGATTGCCAACTATCCATTGGGAATTGAGGCGTGGTGTGATTATCGCCGTACTGGTTATCCTGAATTGTTTACGGCGCGAGATAATCTAAGCTCTGTTGGCTATATCGGTGATATTGATAGTAAACGTATGGTACGTCGTTTACCATATCCTACAACGGAAAAATCTAGTAACTCAGCCAATGTAGAAGCAGCTATTGCAACTATGTTAGGTGGCCCGGACACCGGAGCTACAGATTTGTGGTGGGCGAAAAAGAATTAATTTTTAACCTGATAAAATATAGAATATGAATATAAAGCATATAAAAAATGCATTCGGATTTGCATTTGCCGCTATATTCTTCGTTGGATGTACGGATGTGGAATCTATTAATGATGTCGATTTGAATCAAACAATTAAAACTGATGAATATTATGCTGCTTTGCGCAAGTGGAAAGAAACACCGGGACTTCCACAAGTGTTCGTTTGGTTCGACAATTGGACAGGAACTTCTCCTACCGGTGAAAATAGCTTGAGAGGTCTGCCTGATTCTGTAACCATTGCTTCCAACTGGGGTGGGCATCCGAAATTTGAATTAACTTCGGAGCGAAAGGCTGATATGGAATATGTACAAAAAGTGAAAGGTACAAAGGTTGTTGTTACTTTATTTTCTCAAAATGTAGGCGACGACCTGCCGGATAAAGAAATTTATCACGAAGCTGGAACCAGTAGTGATCCGGAAAAGGTGAGACCTGCAATTAAAGCCTATGCAGAGGATATTTATAAAGCTTGTCTTGAATGTGGATATGATGGTTATGACTGGGATTATGAACCTGGTGGTGGAATGGGAGCTGGTCCACTTTGGTCAAATAAAGTACAGAGAACTATTTTCGTCGAGGAACTTTCCTATTGGTTTGGACATGGTGCTATGGATCCTAACCGCGATCGTGGAGACCGTCCTATGCCAGAGAAACGCCTTCTTTTCTTGATTGACGGTGAAGTTGGAGTTCGAACAGGTATGGATAAAGAATGGCTTTCATACTATGTAGACTATTTTGTATTGCAAGCTTATGGTGGAATGGCAGATTATAGAATGACAGGCGTATTGCGTGATATGGATGATTGGATACAACAGGGAGTTATTACTCCGGATGAAATTGTCCGCAGAACCATAGCTACCGAGAATTTTGAATCGTATGCTAATAGTGGAGGAGGATTCCTGGGGATGTCAAACTACGTATATAAAAATACTTATACTGTTAATGGAAAACCTTATGAAATAGACCAGTTAATTGGTGGATGTGGTCTTTATCGTGTAGGTTTTGACTATGCACAAGGTAAGGGCGATTATGATGGTTCACCGGAATATTATTTCTTGCGTCAGGGAATTACAAACATATATAGAAATTTCTATAATCGCATGAATGCTGTTAACGAAGAATAATGATTAAACGAACTTTATAAGAATGAAAATTATGAAATATATCTATTTATCAAGTCTTATGATTGTATTGTCAGCATTCTTTTTTATAGGATGTGAGAATGCAGAATATAAGGCACAGTTAAACAGCCTTTACATAACAGATGCGGCTGGTACAAACAATGCTACTACTGTTACTATGGATGACGGTGCAGACATTAATGTTGTTGTGCGTTTAGCTCAAAAAGTTATGGAAGATGTGGAAGTGGAAATCCAGTTCTCTCCTGAATTACTGGCTGAATACAATGCAACTAGCGGTACGGAATATGAAGTCTTGCCAGCCGATATGCTCCCAAATAATACTACAGTGACGATTCCGGCAGGTGAAATTAGTGCCAATTATCGACTTCATGTGGATGATTTTGTGACTAATGGTATTACTTATGCCATTCCTCTCACATTAGGAAATGTTGTAAAAGGTAATATTGTAAAATCAAAAGCTCAAAGTAAATTTATTTATGTATTAGCTAAGCCTTTGAATGTTTCTGTTCCTGTATTACGTGGTAGTGCCGGAAATGTAACAACACTTCCTGAAACGGATTGGGGAATTACAGTAGATGCATGGACATTGGAAGCATGGGTACGTATGGATGGTTATGGTATAAATAATCAGGCTATTTTCACTTCCGGAAGTAATGATCATGAAATCTATATCCGTTTTGGAGATGCCAATAGGCCTTACAATTATCTACAGATAAAGTCTTTGGGAGGGCAAAAACAAACAGCCAGTGATTTGGAGGCAAACACTTGGTATCATTGGGCTTTCGTTTATAATGGAACAACACTTACCATTTATAGAAATGGAAAACAAGACACCTTCTTTGATCCTCCTGCGCCGAAAGGTGGAAGTGTACGTTTTGATTTTATGAAAATAGTGGATAGTGGTAGCTATTTCCGTAATAATTGTGCTATGAGTCAGGTTCGTCTGTGGAAAGTAGCTCGTACAGAATCGGAGATCGCAAACAATATGTATTTCGAAGTCAATCCTAAAAATCCGAATTTGATAGCCCTTTGGCCAATGGATGAAGGAGATGGCACTTCCTTTAGAGATGCTACAGGAAACGGACACAATGCAACATCTAATGGTGCTCTCCAAAAGTGGGAACATAATATCAGATTTGATAAATAAAATGTTCTAAACTAATAATTTATTGAGAGAGGAGGATGTGTCTAATGGCATATCCTCTTTCTTATATGTTAAAGTATCCATAATTTATTAGAACTTTATTCTCCTGAATTGTACTTCTAGTAAATACTCATATAAACTTAAATTCTAACAAACATGAAACATTGGTTATTATCTGTTTTGCTGGTGGTATGTGGTACTGTTTCAGCACAAATAACACTCGTAAAAGATGGCAAAAGTAGTGCTCGCATCATTGTGCAGGACAAGATGCCAAATAGTAAGACGTCAGCGCAATTCTTACAACGTTTTCTTACTGAAATTTCGGGAGTTGTACTTCCTATTGAAAATGATAAAACACCTCGAAAAGGAGATATTATCATTGGTGGTCAATCTCCGGCGGAAGTAACAGAGGATGGATTCTCTATTTCTACTCAAGATGGTATTCTAAAAATATCTGGTAAAGAAAACGGTGTTGTATATGGGGTTGTTACTTTATTGGAGCAATATTTGGGTATCGATTATTGGGGAGAGAATGAATATTCTCTTACCCCTTCAAAAACGGTGAACTTACCCTTCATTAATAAAGTTGAGAATCCGGGCTTTCGTTACCGTCAGACACAATGTTATGCTATTCATACAGACTCTATTTATAAGTGGTGGAATCGTTTAGAGGAACCGAATGAAGTGTTTGCTGCCGGTTATTGGGTGCATACTTTTGATAAGCTTCTGCCTTCATCCATTTATGGGAAAGAACATCCGGAATATTATTCTTACTTCAAAGGAAAACGCCACCCGGGAAAGGCCAGTCAGTGGTGTTTGAGTAATCCGGAGGTTTTTGAGATTGTTGCTCAACGTGTTGATTCTATTTTCAAAGCAAATCCAGATAAACATATCATGTCTGTAAGTCAGAATGATGGTAATTATACAAATTGTACGTGTGATGCTTGTAAGGCAATTGATGATTATGAAGGAGCATTATCAGGAAGCATAATCACTTTTCTGAATAAATTGGCTGCCCGTTTCCCGGATAAAGAATTTTCCACATTGGCTTATCTATATACTATGAATCCTCCGAAGCATGTGAAACCTTTGCCGAATGTGAATATTATGTTGTGTGATATTGACTGTGACCGTGAAGTAACTTTGACGGAGAATGCTTCGGGAAAAGAGTTTGTGAAAGCCATGGAAGGATGGTCTAAGATTACCAATAATATTTTCGTGTGGGATTACGGTATTAACTTTGATAATTATCTGGCTCCATTTCCTAATTTCCATATTTTACAGGACAATATCCGTCTTTTCAAAAAGAATCATGCCACCATGCATTTCTCTCAAATAGCAGGGAGTAGGGGAGGAGATTTTGCAGAACTTCGCGCTTATTTAGTGTCAAAATTAATGTGGAATCCCGAAGTTAATGTAGACTCATTGATGCAACATTTTCTGCATGGATATTATGGTGAAGCAGCGCCATATCTTTATCAGTACATAAAGATAATGGAAGGCGCATTAATTGGTAGTGGACAGAGGTTGTGGATATATGATTCACCTGTATCACATAAATATGGCATGCTAAAGCCTGCTTTGATGCGTCGTTATAATCATTTATTTGATTTGGCTGAAAAGGCTGTTGCGGCAGAACCAGATTTTTTAAAACGAGTTCAACGGGCACGTCTGCCAATTCAATATTCAGAACTGGAAATAGCACGAACAGAGACGGAAAAAGACTTGGTGGATATCAATAAAAAGTTAGACCTTTTTGAGGAACGCGTGAAAGAGTTTCAAGTTCCTACATTGAATGAGCGTTCCAATTCACCGGTAGACTATTGTAAATTGTATAAGGAACGTTACATGCCGCAGAAAGAAAAAAGTTTGGCTTTGGGTGCAAAAGTTACTTATCTAATTCCTCCTACCGGAAAATATGCAGCATTAGGAAAAAACGCATTGATTGACGGTTTGTTTGGTGGAGCAACCTTTGTTGATAGTTGGATTGGTTGGGAAGGAACCGATGGCGCATTTGTTATAGATTTGGGCGAAACAAGAGACATACAAAGTGTGGAAACAGATTTTCTTCATCAAATAGGAGCTTGGATTCTTTTTCCTCTAAAGGTGGTTTATTCATACGCCGAAGACGGTGAGCATTATACACATTGGAAAACGATTGATTTACCAGAAGAACGTACAGGTGAGGTAAAGTTCCGTGGAGTCAAGGCTGATTCAGCCGAACCGATAAAAACTCGTTATGTGAAAGTAGAAGTCACTGGAACGAAAGAATGTCCGACTTGGCATTATGGTGTAGGGCATCCTTCGTGGTTCTTTATAGACGAAGTGATAATAAAATAAAAAAAGTAGGGGGGAGACGTTAGTAGTTTCCCCCTTTTAGTTGTATTATATATAGATGGGTCAGAAAAATGAATTTTTTCATCTATATACTATGATTTATGCAACAGAATAAAACTGCTTCTCAACGAAAAACTATTAACCCGGCTTGCTGGGTACCTACTGCTTATTTTGCAATGGGACTTCCCTTTATTGCTATTAATCTGGTTTCTGTTTTCATGTTTAAGGATCTTGGAATTTCGGATACGCAAATTGCATTCTGGACTTCTCTGATTATGATGCCTTGGACACTGAAATTTTTGTGGAGTCCTTTTCTTGAAATGTATCGGACTAAAAAATTCTTCGTATTGATTACAGAATTATTGAGTGGTGTATTGTTTGGAGTAGTAGCCTTTTCTTTGTTTTTCGATTACTTTTTCGCCATAAGTATCTCTACGATGGCAGTGATTGCCTTTAGTGGAGCAACGCACGATATTGCTTGTGATGGTGTATATATGGCTGAATTGAACAAAGAAGATCAGGCAAAATATATCGGAGTGCAGGGTGCCTTTTATAATGTAGCTAAATTGGTTGCTAATGGAGGATTAGTTGCTATGGCAGGAGCATTGGCAGAGCACTTTGGAGCAATAGAAGGTGCTTCGATAGATGCTAACAAAGGAGCGTATTCATCTGCATGGATGATTATTTTCGGCGTAATTGCGGCAATAATGGTACTGATCGGTATTTATCATATAAAAATGTTACCTTCTACACAGGTTCCGTCAACAACAAAGAAAACTGCATCGGAGGTTGGGCACGAATTGGTAGCAGTCATTGCTAACTTCTTTACTAAAAAGCATATTCTTTATTACATCTGTTTTATTATTTTATATCGTTTGGCAGAAGGCTTTATCATGAAAATAGCTCCGCTGTTTTTACGTGCTTCAAGGGATGTAGGCGGCTTAGGACTGTCGTTAACAGAGATCGGCACGCTAAATGGTATCTTTGGTTCCGCTGCTTTCGTTTTAGGCTCATTGTTGGCAGGTATTTATGTCTCTAAGTTCGGATTGAAAAAGACACTATTTACTCTCTGCTGTATTTTTAATCTTCCGTTTGTAGCCTATACTTTTTTGGCAGTTGCACAGCCTACTAATGTATATCTGATCGGAACTTGTATAACAATGGAATATTTTGGTTATGGCTTTGGTTTTGTCGGACTGACGTTGTTTATGATGCAACAGATTGCTCCAGGCAAACATCAAATGTCACATTACGCATTTGCTTCAGGAATCATGAATCTGGGAGTGATGCTTCCGGGAATGGTTAGTGGTTATCTTAGTGACTTATTAGGATATCGTAATTTCTTTATCTATGTGTTAATCGCAACTATTCCAGCTTTTCTGATTACTTATTTCATACCTTTCACGTATGATGACTCAAAAAATAAAT
>OGOR01000538.1_pt1 | contig 29943 bp, 29 predicted proteins | sample 1552771 | NCBI WGS metagenome assembly OGOR01 (sample SAMEA2580124, study PRJEB22360) | human gut metagenome | biome: human gut; feature: human-associated habitat; material: faeces | place: Denmark | collected 2008/2010
TCCGTGGCCGAACAGCACCGCACGGAAGGTTGCAAAGATGATCTTCCAGTCCACCGGGAAGCTGCGCTCGTGGACGTACTTGATGTCCAGGTCCATCCACTCTTCAAAGCTCAGCTGGTCGCGATGAGGTGCGATCTGCCAGTAGCAGCTCAGGCCGGGGGTCACATACAGCCGCTGCCACTCATAGGCGGTATACTGTGCGACCTCACGGGGCAGTGCCGGGCGCGGGCCGACGATGCTCATTTCGCCCTTCAGCACGTTGAAGAGCTGGGGCAGCTCGTCGATGCTGGTCTTGCGCAGGAACTTGCCCACCCGGGTGATGCGGGGGGTCGTTCTTCATCTTGAACACAGGGCCGTCCTTCTCATTGTGATCCATCAGGTCCTTGAGCTTCTGCTCTGCGTCCGGGCACATGGTGCGGAACTTGTACATCTTGAACAGCTTGCCGTTGCGTCCTACCCGCTGCTGGGTGAAAATGGGGCTGGCACCGGGGCTGTCGATCCAGATGGCCGCATAGGTGACCAGCAGCAGCGGCGAAAGCGCCACCAGCGCCAGCGAGGACAAAAGAATATCCTGTGCCCGGCGCACCGCCCAGTAGACCCGATCCTCATGGCAGACTTCGGAAAGATCCAGCGTCAGAGGCCGATGGATCGTATCGACGCTGGGAACGTCATACCCGACCGCTATGGGGTAGGAGGCCGGTTTTACCATCAGATCTGTTTTCTTCCAATATTCCGTTGAATCATGAACCCGCAGAGTTGCCATACGAATCCCCTCCTGAATGTGTGCGAAAAATCAAGACGGACAAAGTGCAACAATCATTTGATACACCGCAACAGAAATGCACTCTGTTTTGCTTCCATTTTAGCACAAAACAGACGATTTTGCAACAAAAATGTCACTAAAAATGTTACGTTTTTGTTGCAAATGATGCCGAAAGGAATCGTACCGCAACAAAAAAACGGACGAAGCAGAATGCTTCGTCCGTGAAGGACCGGGAACCGGTCAGCCGAACAGGCTTTTGGTGTTGTGACTGTAGACCGAGAGCACCAGTCCGACGCAGATGTACAGCATCAGCACCGAACTGCCGCCGGCGGAGTAGAAGGGCAGCGTGACGCCGATGACCGGCAACAGGCGCAGGTTCATGCCTACGTTCACCGCGATCTGAGCCATCAGGGCTCCGCCGATGCCGGCGCAGATGTAGCTGCCCAGCAGATCTTCGCTGCGGGCACCGGTGGCAAAGGTCTTGACCACCAGCGCGAACAGCACGCCCAGCACCACGCAGCAGCCCACAAAACCGGCAGAATTGCCGATCCAGCTCAGGATAAAGTCGTTGTGGGCATTTGGTACACTGTAGTACCGGTCGCCGAACAGCCCGTTGCCGAAGATGCCGCCGGAGCCGATGGCAATCTCGCCGCGCTGCTGCTGGTAGATGATGTTTTTCCAGGTGGCTTCGTTGGGTGCCCAGCCGGTGGAATTCTCCGGGTCGATAACGGCCAGAATGCGGTACCACTGGTAGCCCTTGCCGATCTTATCGCTGAAAAAGGCAAACGCCGCCGCCACGGCCACAGCTGCTGCCGAAATGGCACCGATGATATACTTCCAGCTCAGGCCCGCTGCAAACATCATGCAGCAGCCGATGATGGCGTAGATGATGGCGGTGCCGTCGTCGCCCTGAATGTGGATGATAAGGATGGGCACGGCCAGATGCAGCAGAAGCTTTACCAGCTCCTTTGGCTCGTTGATGCGGCTGCGCACATTGTTCAGGTGCATGGCAAAGGTAAGGATAAAGCTGATCTTTGCCAGCTCCGTGGGCTGGAAGGTAAAGCCGCCCAGCTTGTACCAGGAGTAGTTGTCGGTGTCACCGGCGTTGAAGCCGATGGTCAGCGGGCCGATGGCCACATTGCGGATGAACAGCGTGGGCAGCACCAGACCCCATGTCAGGGCTACATGCACCGGCCACACCTTGACAAGGCTGCGGTAGTCGATGCAGGAGAGCAGCAGCGCGATCACGATGCCAAGCACCGCCGCACCGGCCTGCACCAGCGCGCGGCGGTAATCGCCGATGCCGGTAATGGCACCAGTGATCTCGTCCGTGGCAAAACCGTTGCCCTGCTTTGCGGCCCAGGAGGCAAGAGCCACCACCGCCATGGTGCTGCTGAAGATGCACAGCAGCAGATAGATCTTATCCGTTCGTTTAAAATATTGTCGAATGCTTTCCAAGAAAGCACCACCTTTCGTTCCCAGATGCACACCGGGTTTTGCCGCTGCAGCGGGCAATACCAACCCAGTTTATCCTATTATACACAGCCTGCACACCGTTTGCAATCCACCGGGTGTGACAGCTTTGCAAAATCCGCACGAATGCTTGACAAAGCAGACCGCACCATCTACAATGAAGGTGCAGCAGAAAGCTCCTTTGCAGAGCGTCTGCCGCGCAAAGAAAATGGCAGGAAGATGCCTGCTGGAAAAGGGCGGCGTGCCGCATTGGGCGGCAGATATGCCCGGAGGAAATGGGAATGGAACACGATATGCTCCGCCGTTTTGGGTGTGCACTGTGCGCTCTGGCTTTCGCGCTCACAGCGCTGCCCACAGCGGCTTTTGCACAGCAGCCGGAAGAACAGGCGGCTGTGCAGCAGAGCCTTTCGGCCACAGATGTGCGCGAGATGCAGCAGGCAGATGCTGCTGTGACCGCACTGACCGGAGGCAGCGACTATGCACAGATGACCGAGGACGAGCGCACAGAGGCTGCTTTGCAGCAGCTGGATGCGCTGACCGCACAGGGCCTTGTAAAGCAGGGGTCTGTCTACACCGATGCCGAAAACGGTATGGTCAGCTTTACCTACAGCTGCGGCGCGCTGGGCGGCATCTTGCTTACCGACCCGGAGGAGGAGAACACCGCAGCCCTGCCGGAGCTGGACGAGAGCCAGCTGCAGGAGCTGGCAGAGAACAAGCGGGTGGGCACGGCGGCGATCTATTATGCGTTTGACAACACGATCAACAGCACTCGCTACCCGTATTATGCCTACATGCAGACCTATTGGGATTCGGTGGGCCTGCAGACGGATCTGGATACCACCGTTACTGTATCCGACCTGCGCAGGATGGGCCGTTACGACCTGTGCATCCTGAGCACCCACGGCGCGTACTACACCTATGAATACGGCTGGCTGTTCAAAAAGACCACCACGGAACCGCTGATCCTGCTGACCGAGAGATCGGATTTCTGGAGCGATTTGCGCTATGGCTTTGACCTGCTGGCCCACCGCGTGGTCAAGGTGAACGGTATGTATGCCGTCAACGGCGATTTCTTCCGCAGTGCCTACCGCGGTAATGGCATCGTGCTCAGCGAGACCTGCGAGTTCTACGGCAAGAACGGCCATGTGGACACCTCTATGGCAGACGGCCTGCTGGCAGGCGGTGCCAAGGCGGTGATGGGCTATGTGAACAATGTCTACTCGGTGTATTCCCGCAGTATGCTGTGGGCCGCTGTAAACCGGATGATCGAGGGCGAAACGCTGGAACAGGCCGTGGACTATGCCAAGAGCATCTACGGCACCGATGATATCATCTGGTACAACGAGCAGGGCGGCAGACGGTCCCATGCGGCGGCATCCTATGCGATGCTCAGCGGAGACCGAAGCGCTGCACTGCCCAACCCCTACACGGCAGCGGATGTGGATGCGGCGGCGTAAGCAACACACGGCATTGCACTTTTGCACAAAGTATATTATACTAAAGGACGGCAGAGCATTCTGCCGTCCCTTTTGCTTTATAAAATGAGGTAAGCTTCATGTCAGAATATATCACCCACTCCCGCGCCGAGACGGTGGCGCTGGGTGCCCGTATGGCCGCAGTGCTGGCACCGGGTTCGCTGGTTGCGTTTACCGGCGGGCTGGGCGCGGGCAAGACCGCTTTTACCGAGGGCCTTGCCGAGGGCCTTGGCTGCACCGACTCGGTGTCCAGCCCAACCTTTGCCATTGTGAACTACTACCGCGGCCCAAAGCCGCTGGCGCACTTTGACCTGTACCGTATTTCCACTGAGAACGACCTGTGTGCTGCAGGCTTTTACGATTATTTGGATCAGGGGGCCATTGTAGCAGCAGAGTGGAGCGAGAACTTTGCAGACCTGCTGGCACTGGAAAACCCCATCCGGGTGGATATCCAGCGCGTGGACGAAAATACCCGCAGGATCACCATTGAGGGGGTAACGCTATGAACATCTTAGCTGTGGATACAGCGGGCAAAACGGCTGGTGTGGCTCTTTTGCAGGATGACCGCCTGCTGTACGAGGTGTATCTGGACGCAGGCATGACCCACAGCGAAACGCTGATGCCCATGATCGACACCTGCCTGAAGATGTGCGGCATGACCTGTGCAGATATTGACTTGTACGGTGTCAACGCAGGCCCCGGCAGTTTTACCGGGCTGCGCATCGGTCTGGCGGCGGTCAAGGGTCTGGCCTTCCCGCGGGAGACGCTGTGCGCACCGGTGTCTACGCTGGAAGCACTGGCCGCAGCCCACACGGGCGAGGGCACCGTGCTGTGCGCACTGGATGCCCGCCGTGCGCAGGTATACAGTGCCGCGTTCGACCTTGCCACCCACGGCCGCCTGCTGGAAGACGATGCCCGGGCGGTGGCAGATCTGGCCGATTTTGTAGAAAATTGCAAAAAGCCCCTGTTTTTTGTTGGTGATGGCGCATCTCTGTGCTATAATAAATACGGCAGTGTGCCGGGCGTGCTGCAGGCACCTGCGGCCCTGCGCGGCGGGCGTGCTGCTGCAGTAGCCCTTGTGGCAAAGCAGATGGCCGAAGCCGGAAAGGCTGTGCTGCCGGAGGCTCTGCTGCCGGACTACCACCGCCTGAGTCAGGCCGAGCGGGAGCGCGCAGAGCGCCTTGCAGCAGAAGCTGCAGCCAATGCCGCCCAAAACAAGGAGCAGGCATAAAACCCTGCGTGACTGAGAGAAAGGAACATTTCCATGGCAAAACCCATTGCACTGGCCGCTGACCACGGCGGATTTGAACTGAAAGAAGCTGTCAAGGCGCATCTGAAGGAGCTGGGGCTGGAATACATCGATTTTGGCACCCATAGCACCGACAGCGTGGATTACCCCGATATGGCCGTGCCCGCCTGCGATGCAGTTGTGAGCGGCGAGTGCAGCAAGGCACTGCTGTTCTGCGGCACCGGCGTGGGCATCAGCATGGCAGCAAACAAGATCAAGGGCATTCGTGCCTGCTGCTGCTCTGACAGCTTCAGCTGCGAGTATACCCGCCGCCACAACGACGCCAACGCCCTGTGCATGGGCGGCCGCGTGGTCGGCCCCGGCCTTGCCTGCCAGCTGGTGGATCTCTTCCTGAACACCGAGTTTGAAGGCGGCCGCCATCAGCGCCGCATCGACAAGCTGACCGCATTGGAGAACCGCTGATTCTAAGGAAAAATATTTTTTGGATTTCGCGTTTGTCGCGGCCCCGACGCTTGTCAGGGCAAAGCCCTTCCATCTGCTATCGCAGATCGCTCGCCTGCTTGAAAGACCCACTGGGGCTTTCATTGCTGCGCAACCGCAGGGCCGTTCCAAACGCATTTTCACGAAAAAGGCCATAAGGGAAGATAAATCTTTTCGTTACGACCCTTCCTGTGAAAAAGAGCATTCAAAAAATCCGCAGATTTTTTGAATGCTCAAAATATAAAAATAAAATTTCCACTGACAATGGCGAAGCGTATGCGGAGCTGTTTTAAATCGTAATCTTGGACCCGATAGAGTTATCTATTTAAAATAAGGAGCGTGTTTTTATGACCCCGATGATCGTTGAGCATCCGCTGCTGCAGCACAAGCTGAGCATTCTGCGCAACAAGCAGACCGGCACCAAGGAGTTCCGTGACCTCGTGGGCGAGATCGCCACTCTGCTGTGCTATGAGGCTACCCGTGACCTGCCTCTGGAAGAGGTGGAGATCGAGACTCCCATCACCATGGCAAAGACCAAGGTGCTGGCAGGCCGCAAGCTGGCTCTGGTGCCGATCCTCCGCGCCGGCATGGGTATGCTGGATGGTATGCTGACCCTGCTGCCCGCCGCTAAGGTCGGCTTCATCGGCCTGTACCGCGACGAGACCACCCTGCAGCCCGTGGAGTACTTCTGCAAGCTGCCGAAGGACATCGCTGAGCGCGACGTTCTGGTGCTTGACCCGATGCTGGCTACCGGCGGCAGCGCCATCGACGCCATCACCCAGATCAAGAAGCACGGCGCAAAGCACATCAAGTTCATCGGTCTCATCGCTGCTCCGGAAGGCATCAAGGTCCTGCACGAGGCACATCCCGATGTGGACATCTACCTCGGCGCACAGGACGACCACCTGAACGAGAACGGCTACATCGTCCCCGGCCTGGGTGACGCAGGCGACCGTATCTACGGCACCAAGTAAATCTCTGTATAACGGAAAAGTGCTCTGCCGGCCTGCAGAGCACTTTTTGCGTGGTACAGTAATATTTACAGCATTGTAAATTTTCTGCAAGGCGCTTGACTTTTTGGGAAAACTGCGTATACTTACAGATGAGAAAACCAAATGCTGTTCATCTGGAATCGCAAATAATAAGACCCCTTCTCGGAGGTGCTAGCTCCGGGAAGGGGTCTTATTATTTAGTGCTTACAGTCCTTGTTGAACCATCTGCCAAGCCACTTGTAGATGTAGTTTGCAACCACACCTGCTGCGACAGACAGCATAAATGAGAAAACGCCATTCATCCGGAATCACCTCCCTTCCAAATGGAATGGAGTGGTAAGGACGGCGATTCGATTATATCATAGTTTTCGACAGAAGAACAGAACTTCTTTCAGCATGATCACTTGCTCTTTCGTGCTAAAATCTCATCCAGAATGGCATCCGCCACATCATCCTTGCTCATCAGGGGCAGCTCGCGGGCTCCGTCCGGCGTGATGAAGGTGACAACATTGGTATCCACGCCAAACCCGGCACCGGCGACCTTCAGATTGTTGGCCACCACCATGTCGAGGTTCTTTTTCTCGAGCTTGGCCGAGGAGTTGGCCAGCATATCCCGCGTCTCCATCGAGAAGCCGCAGAGGAACTGCCCCTTCTTTTTGGGGCCGATGGTGCCGAGGATGTCGGGCGTCCGCTCCACGGCGATGGAAAGGTCGCCATCCTTCTTCTTTATCTTGTCGTCGGCCACGGCAGCGGGGCGGTAATCGGCCACGGCAGCGGCCATGACCAGAACGTCCATCTCGTCGAAGCGGCTGGTCACGGCCTCGTACATCTGCTGGGCTGTCGTGATGGGGACATCCTCGGTGAACCGCACCGGCTGCAGGGCCGTCGGGCCGTGGATGAGGGTGACTTCGGCACCCCGCATCGCGGCGGCACGGGCCACGGCATAGCCCATCTTGCCGGTGGAGTGGTTGGTCAGGTAGCGCACAGGGTCCAGCGGCTCCTGGGTGGGGCCGGCCGTGACGGCAATGCGCAGACCGGCGAGATCCTTCGGCTTTGCGATGGCGCGGAAGATGTAGTCCAGCAGGACATCCTCTTTCGGCAGGCGTCCGCTGCCCACGTCCTTGCAGGCCAGTACGCCGCTCTCGGAGGGGATGACCGTGAAGCCGTACTTTTCCAGTGTAGCGATGTTGTCCTGGGTGATGGGGTTCTCCAGCATCCCGGTGTTCATGGCAGGGGAGACGAGCTTGGGACACTTGGCCGCGAGAACGACGGTGGTGAGCATATCGTCGGCGATGCCGTGAGCCATCTTGGCGATGACGTTGGCGGTGGCCGGGGCCACGAGGATGACGTCTGCCTTCTTTGCCAGCGAGATATGGGTGACTTCGAACTTGAAATCCCGGTCGAAGGTGTCTACCATGCACTTGTGGCCCGTCAGGGTCTCGAACGTGATAGGGGTGATGAACTGGGTGGCGTTTCTGGTCATGATGACCTCCACGTCGGCCCCCAGCTTGCGCAGTGCGCTGGCCACATTGGCCATTTTATAGGCGGCAATGCCGCCGCTGACGCCCAGAAGGACACATTTTCCCTTCAGATCCATCCAAAATACCTCCTATAAATAGGGATAATATAACTACAGTATAATGCAAAACGGCCCAGAGCACAACAAAATCTTTGATGGGGGTTGTATCTTGGCCCAAAATGCGGTAAAATACAGCTTGACTTATACAAAAAAGCTCTCCGTCAGCGCTGGCGCATACAAGCCTCTCCCTTTGGGAGAGGTGTCACCGAAGGTGACGGAGAGGGCAAGGACGCTGACAGGAAACCGCAGACACGGCGACAGCATCGCTCTGACAAAAAGTCTGCTTATCGCTGTGTATGAGTTCTGTCGTACTGGCCTTGCCCTCTCAGGCGCTTCGCGCCAGCTCCCCCAGAGGGGGAGCCTTTTGCGGAGAGGTTCGACCCTGCGAGGAACTGAATTATGATTTTAGCCATTGACATAGGCAACACCACCGTCGCCCTCGGGGGCATCCGGGACGGACGTGTATGCTTTGTGGCCCACATGGACACGGTGCGCACCCGCACAGCGGCGGAGTACCGTGCCGAGATGGAAAAGGTGTTCTCTCATCGGAGACACCCGGAAAAGCCCATCCGCTTCGAGGGCGCTGTCCTCACCAGCGTCGTCCCCCAGATCACGGGGGCGCTGGCTGAGTGCGCCCGCCACTACACCGGCAAAAAGCCGGTCATCGTTTCGCCCGACATCCGCACCGGCCTCACGATGGGGGTGCCTGACCCCCACGCCGTCGGCAAAGACCGCCTTGTGGATGCGGCCTACGCGGCGGCGAATTTCCCCCTGCCGGTGGTCACGGTAGACCTCGGCACCGCCACCACGTTCAACGTGATAGATGAGAATAAGGTCTTCCGGGGCGGCGTCATCTGCCCCGGACTTTCCACCGGTCTGCGGGCGCTGGGGGAGCGGTGCGCCCAGCTGCCGCAGGTACATCTTTCTTCGCCCAAAAGCGCGATCGGCGTCGATACCGAGAAGTGTATGCTCTCCGGCTCTGTGCTGGGGACGGCTGTCCTGCTGGACGGCATCACTCAGCGCATCGAGGAAGAACTGGGCCGTCCGGCCACGCTGGTGGTCACGGGCGGTCTGGCAAAGTATGTCATCCCGCTCTGCCGTCACCCGCTCACCTATGACCCCGAGCTGCTGCTGAAGGGACTGGCTCTCCTTTACCAGCTCAATGCGCCGCAGCATGAGCATCACCACGAGCCGCGCAGCGACGGTGAGCGCCGCCGTCCCCGCCCGGCAGGCAGACGCCCTTACAACAACGGCAGCAGCCCCCGCCGCCGCAGCCACAATAACCGCCGTCCCCGCCGGGACGATGAGGCCAAAGCGGGCTGAGCCCTGAAAGGAGAGACCTTATGATGAAATTAGGCATTCTCGGCGCAGGCATGATCGTCCGGGAGTTCCTGCCCTGGCTCACCGGGCCGGAAAGCCCCTTCAAGGTCGAGGCTCTTTGCAGCACGGAGCGGAGCGCCGGCGCAGCACAGGCCCTCTGCGACCAGTATGGTGTGCCGCGCCACACCACCAGCTACGACGAACTGCTGAGCTGGGTGGACGTTGTGTATATCGCCGTACCGAATATCCTGCACGTAAAATATACCCGTGCCGCTCTGGAAGCGGGCCGCCATGTCATCGTCGAAAAGCCGATGGCCCCCACGGCGGCGCTGGCCGAAGAGCTGGCCGAGCTGGCCCGGAGCAAAAAGCTCTTCCTCTTCGAGGCTGTCACCACGCAGTATCAGGACAACTACGCCAAGATCCGTGAGGTGCTGCCCAAGGTGGGCGCCGTCACGATGGTGCAGTGTAATTTCAGCCAGTATTCCAGCCGGTATCATGATTTCTGCGCCGGCAAGGTCTGGCCGTCCTTTGACCCGGCCTGCGCCGGCGGCGCGCTGATGGACCTGGGCGTCTACAATGTCAGCTATGTGGTGGGCCTCTTCGGCTCGCCCAACAAGGTTCACTATGCGGCCAACATCACCCGGGGCATCGACACCAGCGGCGTGCTGACGATGGAGTATCGCAGCTTCAAGGCCGTGAGCATCAATGCCAAGGACAGCAGTTCCCCGGCCCGGTACATCATTCAGGGCACCAAGGGGTATCTGCTTCAGAAATCCACCGCCAACTTCTGCGGCGGCGTCACCTTCCACCCCTATAAGGGCAAGGAAGAGCACTTCAACCTCAGCGCAGGCCGTCCCCGGCAGGCGGCAGAGTTCCACGCCTTTGCCCGCGCCATCGAGAGCGAGGATATGGAGCTGTGCAGCCGGATGCTGGATACCTCGGTGGCCGTCAGCCGTGTGCTGGAAACGGCCCGCCGCGATGCGGGCATCCGCTTCACTACTGATTTATAATGCTATCCCCGGGAGTTCCCTGACAAAACATCCCGTATATTTCAGACTGTATTCTACAAAAGACCCCGTGTATTTCACGGGCAGGTTTGCGCCGTATCCGACAATTTAGGGCGGAACGGCAGCAAGGAGGAAAACTGAATTATGAAAAAGAATGACATTCGCACCCTCACCCGGCTGGCACTGCTGGTCGCCATTGAGCTGGTCATGAAGGCCGTCGGCCTGGGCAGTGTCCCTGTAGGCCCGCTTTACATGAGCTTTTTGACCCTGCCGATCGCCGTGGGTGCCATCACCATGGGTCCCGCCGCAGGTGCTATCCTCGGCGGCGTGTTCGGCGCCGTGAGCTTCTATGATGCCGTCACCGGCGCTTCCGCCATGACCGGTGCGCTGTTCCAGGTCAGCCCCGTCAACACCTTCATCCTCTGTGTGGGTATGCGTGTGCTGATGGGCGTGTGCGTCGGCCTTATCTTCAACGCTGTCAAGAATTTCGATAAGCCCGGCACCTGGAGCTACATCGTCAGCGCCATGTGCGCCCCGGCCCTCAACACCCTGTTCTTCATGGGCTACATCGTGCTGGCCTTCTACGGCTGCGATTACGTCCAGAACCTCGTGTCCGTCAAGGGCGCAGCCAACCCCCTGATGTTCGTCGTCCTGCTGGTCGGCGTGCAGGGCGTGGCCGAGTTCCTTGTCTCCGGCATCCTGGGCGGCATCGTCGCCCGCGCTGTCCACAAGTTTTTGAAGTAACAGGCGGTGTCGGTCAGGGACATCCGCTGATAAACCTCTCCGTCACGGCTGACGCCGTGCCGCCGCCCCTATCAAGGGGAGGCTGAAAGGAAAGATCATATCATAGGCCCCTCCCCCGGCAAAAATGCTGAGGGAGGGGCTTTTGTGTTGATTTTAGCCTACCGGTGCGGTATACTTATCATACTTTATTCAAAAGAAGGAGGCGGCTGAAAATGCCCATCGGCCCCAGCAGACCCCTGAATTTAGCAAAGCCGGAGTCCATCGACATCCGGCAGGCCGCGCGGTATTTCGGCGCGCGGGGCGAGGCTGACAGCGCTACCCTCACCCTTCTGGAAAAGTGCGCTGCGCCCCTTCTCGCCGCCGCCACGCCCCGGGCCGTCTGGCTCGAGGCCGACGTGGAGAGCCTCACGCAGGCCGGTATTTTGAAGGGGGAGGACATCTTCCGGCATCTGGAAGGGTGCAGTGAGGCCGTGCTTCTGGCCGTGACAGTCGGCCCCGGTGTGGACGGACAGATACGCCGGGCCGGTGTGGGCGACATCGCCGCCGGTGTGGCGTCGGACGCCATCGGCTCTGTGCTGGCCGAACAGGCCGCGGACGCCGCCGAGGCCGAGCTGCGGCAGTGGGCCGCAGAGCAGGACAAGTACCTCACGGGCCGTTTCTCGCCGGGCTACGGCGACTGGCCCATCGGGGTGCAGCCGCTGGTGGCGGCGGCACTGGACACCGCCCGCCGGGCCGGGCTCTGCGTGACCGGAAATGACCTGATGACGCCCCGCAAGAGCGTGACCGCTCTGCTGGGCCTGAGCGATCACCCGGTGAAAGGACGCCTTGCCGGGTGCGGACACTGTGTGCTGAACACGCGGTGCGAATATAGAAAGAGGGGCAAGACCTGTGCAAGCGAATGAACTGTTTACCCAGCCGAATACCATCCTCCTCGACGGCGGCATGGGTACCATGCTGCAGGCGGCGGGCCTGAAACTGGGCGCACGGCCTGAGGAACTGAACATCACCGACCCGCAGCTCATCGAGAGCATCCACAGTCGGTACGCCGCCGCAGGCAGCCGCATCATCAATGCCAACACCTTCGGCGCGTCGGCCCATAAGCTGGCGGGCAGCGAATACACGCTGGAAGAAATTATCGCGGCGGGCATCGCCAACTGCAAGCGGGCCTGCGCCCCCTACGGCGCACTGGCCGCGCTGGACGTCGGCCCGCTGGGCGAACTGCTGGAGCCCAACGGCACGCTGGCCTTTGAAGACGCCGTGGCCGAGTATGGCCGCATCGTCCGGGCGGGTGTCGCCGCCGGGGCCGATCTCGTCTTTTTTGAGACCTTCACCGACCTGTACGAGCTGAAAGCTGCCCTGCTGGCCGCGAAAGAGAACTGTGACCTGCCCATCCTCGCCAGCATGAGCTTTGAGGCAGGCGGGCGCACCTTCACCGGCTGCACCGTCGAGAGCTTCGCCGTCACGGCCCGGGGCCTCGGGGCCAACGCCGTGGGCATCAACTGCTCCCTCGGCCCGAAGGAAATTTTCCCCATGGCGAAGCGGCTGGCCGAGGCTCTGCCCGGCGATTTCCCGGTCTTTGTCAAGCCGAATGCGGGCCTGCCCCGCGCCGACGGCAGCGGCTACGACATCACGCCCCAGCTCTTTGCCATGGAGATGAAGCCCTACCGCGATCTGAAGCTCTTTGCAGCGGGCGGCTGCTGCGGCACCACCCCCGATTTCATCAAGCTGCTGAACGGCGTCTTCGCCGACTGCAAGCCGGGCCGCCCCGCCCACGCCATGCCATCGGTGCTCTGCTCGCCGATGGACTTCGTCACCGTGGACGGCATCACCGTGGTGGGCGAGCGCATCAACCCCACCGGCAAAAAGCGGTTCCAGCAGGCCCTGCGCGAGGGCGACATGAACTACATCCTCGAGCAGGCCGTCAGCCAGTCCGAGGCCGGTGCGCAGGTGCTGGACGTCAACGTGGGCGCGCCCGGCGTGGACGAGCCCGCCGTCATGGAGCAGGTGGTAAAGGCGTTGCAGAGTGTCGTCAGCCTGCCCCTGCAGCTGGATTCCTCCCACGCGGACGCCCTCGAGCGGGGCCTGCGGGTCTACAACGGCAAGCCCATCGTCAACTCGGTGAACGGCGAGACCGAAGTGCTGGAGCGTGTCCTGCCCCTCTGCAAAAAGTACGGCGCGGCCGTCGTCGGCCTTGCCATCGACGAGCGGGGCATCCAGCCCAGCGCCGACGCCCGGTTTGAGATTGCAAAGCGGGTGGTGGACGCGGCGCTGGCCCACGGCATCCCCCGGGAAGATATTTATATCGACTGCCTGACCCTCACCGCCAGCGCCCAGCAGCAGGACGTTCTGGCCACCGTGGAGGCGCTGGCCCGCTGCAAGAAGGAGCTGGGCGTCCGCACCATCCTCGGCGTGTCCAACATCAGCTTCGGCCTGCCCTGCCGCCCCTATCTGAATACCACCTTCCTCACCATGGCCATGTACGCGGGCCTCGACCTCGCCATCATGAATCCTTCCAGCGAAGAGATGATGGCGGCGGTCTACTCCTACAACGTCCTCACCAACCGTGATAAACAGAGCATGGCCTACATCACCCGCTATGCCGATAAAGTCCCTGCCAGCGCCGCGTTGAAGCAGGCCCAGACGGCCCAGGCGTCTCAGACGTCAAACACCCCGGCGGAGGCGGATGCGGCTCACAGCGGCCCGTTTGCCGCGCTGATGCAGGCGGTGGAAAAGGGCCTCAAGGGTGAGGCCTCCGCCCGCACCCACACCCTGCTGGGCGAAAACGAGCCCCTGACACTGGTGGACGAGGCCCTCATCCCGGCGCTGGACGTCGTGGGTGAAAAGTACGAGAAGGGCAGGCTCTTCCTGCCCCAGCTGTTACAGGCCGCCAGCGCCGCACAGGCCGCCTTTGAAGAGATCAAGACCGCCATCGCCAAGCGGGGCGGGGCCGGGGCCAGCAAGGGCCGCATCGTCCTCGCCACCGTCAAGGGCGATGTCCACGACATCGGCAAGAACATCGTCCGCGTCATCCTCGAGAACTACGGCTTCGAGGTCATCGACCTTGGCCGCGATGTGCCGGTGGAGACAGTGGTGGATACCGTCCGGGAGAAGGATGCCCACCTCGTGGGGCTCTCGGCCCTGATGACCACCACCCTCAAGAGCATGGAGGAGACCATCGCGGCCCTCCATGCGGCAAAGCTCGACTGCAAGGTGATGGTGGGCGGCGCTGTCCTGACGCCCGAGTACGCCGAAAAGATCGGCGCGGACTGGTACGCCAGGGATGCCAAGCAGAGTGCCGATATTGCCAAGAAATTCTTCGGTGAGTCATAAAAACAGAGCAAGAGCCGGTGCATCTGCACCGGCTCTTTTAGCGTTTACTTATGATCCACCAGCGCCATGATGCGCTCCGGCGGGGCGGAGAGGTAGGCAGGGGCATCGGGTTCGGCCACGGAGAGGGTCGTCTTGCTCACCTTCCACCACAGACGGGTGGTGCCGTCCGGCAGCTGGAAGATGAGGTTCCAGTCGAAGGGGTTCTCGCTGGCCGAGAGCAGCTCCACCGGCAGGGCGTTCTCTGCGCCCGGGGCGCAGGGGGCGAAGTCGTGGGCGCGGATGCCCACGGCGGTGCAGCCCTCCGGCACCTCAGCGGCGAGGTGCAGCACCTGCTCACAGCCTGCGAGGCGGACGCTGTGGGCGTCCACCCGGGTGCAGGGCAGGATGTTCTTACAGCCGGTCAGCCGGGCCGCAGCGGTGCTGCGGGGGTCGGCAAAGACCTCTTTCGTGGTGCCGGTGCGGAGCACCTGCCCGCCGTCCATGACGATCATCTCCCGGCACAGGCGGTAAGCTTCGTCCCGGTTGTGGGTGACGAGGAGGGCCGTGCCGTCGAAACCGGCCAGCAGGCTGCCCACTTCGCCCTCCACCTCCTCGCGGAGGTAGCTGTCCAGTGCGCTGAACGGCTCATCCAGCATCAAAATCTTCGGCTTGCCCACCAGAATACGGGCCAGCGCGGTGCGCTGCTGCTGTCCGCCGGAAAGCTCTGCCGGGCGGCGGCTGGCCAGTTCTTCCAGCCGCAAGGCCCGCAGCATCCCGGCGCAGCGGGCCTTGCGGGCGGCTTTGTCCCTTTCGGCTTTCAGGCCGCAGAGGATGTTCTGCTCCACGGTCATATTCGGGAAGAGGGCGTAGTTCTGGAAGAGCAGGCCCACGCCCCGCTGCTGGGGCGGCAGGTCGATGTGCTGCCCGCTGTCGAACAGTACCCGCCCGTCCAGCACGATGCGGCCCTTGTCGGGCTTCACGATGCCCGCGATGCAGCGCAGTGTCATGCTTTTGCCGCAGCCCGACGCGCCCAGAATGGCCGTGGCAGTGTTCCCGGCGGTGAAGTCGGAACGGAGGGTGAAGCCGTTCAGCTTTTTCTCGATATGTACTTCCAGGCTCATGCGCGGCCACCTGCTTTCTGCTTTCTCTCCAGGAGGTTCACAGCCAGCAGCACCACGGCAGAGATGACGATGTCCACCAGCACCCACCGCATGGCACCGGCCTCATCGTTGGTGCGCCAGAGCTGGTACACCGTGGTGGCGATGGTGGCCGTCCTGCCCGGGGTGTAGCCCGCGATCATGCTGGTAGCACCGTACTCGCCCAAGGCCCGGGCAAAGGCCAGCACCGTACCGGCCAGAATGCCCTGTCGGCAGCAGGGCATCCGCACCCGCCAGAATATCCACGCATTGGATTGTCCCAGAGTCTGGGCCGACCAGGCCAGCGTCTCGTCAAAGCTCTCGAAGGCGCCCCGGGCGGTGCGGTACATCAGCGGGAAGGCCACCACGATGGACGCAAAGATGGCGCTGTACCAGTTCATGACCAGTTTGACGCCGAAATGCTCCAGGAAGAAGATGCCCAGCGGCCGCTTTGCGCCGAAGAGCAGCAGCAGGAAATAGCCCACCACCGTGGGCGGCAGCACCATGGGCAGGGTGAGCACCACGTCCAGCACGCCCTTGACGGTGCGGGGCAGCTTTGCGATATAATAAGCGGCAAAAATGCCGAGGAAGAACACCGCTGTGCAGCTGATGAGCGCGATGCGCAGGCTGTTCCATAAGGGATACCAATCCATAAATGATACCTCGAATGTTGGGGGCCTTAAGGCTCTCCCTTTGGGAGAGCTGGCGAGCGAAGCGAGACTGAGAGGGCAAGCCCGTTGAGACAGTTCCGGTGCACAGCGATAGGTAGACTCTTTATCAGAGCGATACTATCGCCGTGCCTGAGCTTCTCCGTCAGCGTCCTTGCCCTCTCCGTCACCTGCGGTGACACCTCTCCCAAAGGGAGAGGCTTTTGCTCACGGTCAGGCTGACCTTACATCGCCGTAAAGCCCACGCCCTCGAACACGGTGGCGGCACGGTCAGTCTGCAGATAGGCCAGGAACTCCCTGGCGGCCTCGGCGTTGGGGGCAGCCTTCAGCACAGCGGCGGGGTAGATGACCTGACCGCACATCTCGGCGGTGGCCTCGTCCACGGGGGTCAGACCGGCGCTGTAAGCGTCGGTGCAGTAGACGACACCGGCGTCTACACTGCCCTCGCTGATCTGGGTGGTGACTTCCTTGACGTTGGAGCCGTAGGTGATGACACCGGCAGCAGCCAGAGCCTCTTCGTCGAGGTCATAGTAAGCCAGGATCTTCTGGGTGTACTGTCCCACAGGCACATCGCTGTTGCCCATGCAGAACAGGATGTCCTGAGCCTTCAGGTGCTCGGCCAGAGCATCAAAGCTGTCGATGCCCTTGTCGCTGCCCTCAGGCACACAGAGGACGACCTTGTTTTCCAGCAGGTCCACGCGGGTGGAGGGGTCCACGAAGTCCAGACCGTCGGTGTTTACGTCGGCAGAAGCGGTGATGTCCAGCTGGTTCATCTGCTTCTGACCGGCAGAGAGGAAGAGGTCGCAGTCAGCGCCCTCCTGGATCTGGGTCTTGAGAGTACCGGAGGAATCGAAGTTGAAGCGGAAGGTGACGCCCGGGTTCTCGGCAGAGTAGTCTTGGGCGATGGCGTTCAGGGTCTCGGTCAGGGAAGCAGCGGCGAAGACGATGAGCTCGACGCTCTCGCCGGCAGCCTCGGAAGCAGCGGCCTCAGAGGAAGCAGCTGCGGAAGAGGCAGTGCTGGAAACCGCGCCGCCGCAGGCGGTCAGGGCAGCAGCAGCGCCGACTGCGCCGACCACGGACAGAAAGCTGCGGCGGGAAATGAGATCGGGTTTCATAGATTTACTCCTTGCTTTTGTAAAAAATCCCTCATAATTGATGTTCACGTCCCAGCAAGCCGGAGCGGGACAGCAATTTACTTGCGGGCGCACTCGCCGTCCAGACCGGCGGCGATGCGGACGCCATGCCCGAGGCTGGGCAGGATGTACTCGAGGTTCTCCTTCACGGCTTTCGGACTGCCCGGCAGGTTGACGATGAGCGTCTTGCCGCGCAATACACTGGCGGCGCGGCTCAGCATCCCGCGGGGGGTGATGGAAAGGCTGTGGTACCGCATGGCCTCGGCGATGCCGGGGGCGTTGCGGTCGGCCACGGCATAGGTGGCCTCGGGGGTAATATCCCGGGGCGAGAAGCCGGTGCCGCCGGTGGTCAGGATAAGGTTCACCTGACGGCCATCGGCCAGACGGATGAGCTGTGCTTTCAGCGCCTTGGCCTCGTCGGGCAGGAGCATCGTCTCTTCCACCACATAGCCTGCGGCGGTGAGCATCTCCATGATGAGGGGGCCGCTCTTATCCTCCCGCTCGCCCCGGCTGCCCTTGTCCGAAAGGGTGATGACCGCAGCGCGCAGCGGCGGATTTTCCGGCGGCGGCAGAAGGGTCACTTCGTCGCCGACATGAATCTCGCCGCCCTTCAGCACCCGGGCAAATACGCCCTCCCGGGGCATGATGCACTCGCCGGTCTGCTGCTTGATGACGCAGTCGTTGTGGCACTCCTTGCCGATCTGGGTCATCTCCAGCACCACGTCGCCGATGGCGAAGCGGCTGGTGACGGGCAGGCTGCGGAAGTCGAAGCCCTCGATGACGAGGTTTTCGCCGAAGGCACCATAGTCCACCCAGATCTTCTTACGGAACGCCTCGATTTTTTCGGCGCTGAGCAGGCTCACCTGCCGGTGCCAGTTTCCGCCGTGGGCGTCGCTCACGATGCCCCATTCCGGGGTCAGGACAGCACTTGGCACCTCGGTCTTGACGGTGCCGCGCTTGGGGCTGGTGCAAATCGCCAGAATTTTTCCCATAGTAATTTATCCTCCGATACGGTACATCCCGCGGGTGGCGGGCATGGAATTGTCTCCGAAATGATGTTCCCGGGGTTTCGACCAGATCGTCTCCCGGATGGCCTGTAAAAGCTCCTCGTCGGCTGCGCCGCCGCGCAGCAGGGTGCGCAGGTCGCAGCCCGTCTCGCTGGAAAGGCAGGGGCGCAGAAAGCCCTGACTGGTCAGCCGCACCCGGTTGCAGGAAGCACAGAACTTGCCATGGACCGCCGCGATGAAGCCCACATCGCCCTTCCAGCCCGGGACGGTGTAGTAGACGGCAGGCCCGTCGCCGAACCCGGCGCTCTGGGCGGCGGGCAGGGGCGAAAACTCCGGCCAGCGGCGGGCAAACCGCTCCCGCAGCTCCGGCCCCGAGATGCAGGGCATGGCCGCGCCGTAGCCGATGGGCATCATCTCGATGAACCGCACCTGTAACGGGCGGCTCTCGGCGAGGGCGGCCAGGTCTTCCAATTCACCCTCGTTCACGCTCACCTGCGGCACACAGTTCAGTTTGACAGGGATGCCGCTGTCGAGGGCTGCGTGGATGCCCTCCATGACGTGCTCGAACTCGTCCCGGGCCGTGATGCTTTGGAACACCTCGGGGCGCAGAGTGTCGAGACTGATGTTCACGCTGTCAAGGCCAGCCGCCAGCAGGGCGGGCAGCTGCTGCGCCAGCAGGATGCCGTTTGTGGTCATGGTGACTTTGCGGATGCCGGGGATGGCTTTCAGCCCCGCCACCAGCTGGTCTACGCTCTTGCGCACCAGCGGCTCTCCGCCGGTGACGCGGACGGTATCGACGCCGCACCGGGCGAACAGGGCCGCCAGACGCAGGAACTCTTCGTAGGTGAGCACGGCTTCCCGTTCCAGCTTTTCCACGCCGTCGGGCATACAGTAGCGGCAGCGCAGGTTGCACAGATCGGTGACGGACAGGCGCAGATAGTGGATATTGCGCTGGGCAGAATCAAACATAGCCGCCCTCCGCCCGGATGTAGTGGCCGCTCTTGCCGCCGGTCTTCTCGACGAGATGGATCTCGCCCAGCTCCATGCCCTTATCGACGGCCTTGCACATATCGTAGATGGTGAGCAGGGCGGTGGAAACGCCCGTCAGGGCCTCCATCTCCACGCCGGTGACGCCCGCCGTCTTGACGGTGCAGAGCGCCTCCACAGCCTGCCGCTCGGGCAGAAGCCTGAAGTCCACGCTCACTTTCGTCAGCGGCAGCGGATGGCACAGCGGGATGAGCTCGCTGGTGCGCTTGGTGGCCATGATGCCGGCAATGCGGGCCACGCCCAGCACATCGCCTTTCTTCACGGTGCCGCTCTCCACGGCGGCGAATGCCTCGGCGTTCATGGTGATGATGCCGTGGGCGGTGGCCTCCCGGAAGGTGACGGTCTTCTCGCTCACATCCACCATCACGGCGTTGCCGGAGGCATCAAAGTGGGTCAATTTGTTGTCAGTCATAGCTATTTATATTCTGCCCTGTACAGCAGGGCTCTCTTGTTTTTTGTTTTATGCGTTAAGCTGCCCGTCACGCCAGAGGCTCTCCCTTTGGGAGAGCTGGCTGCGAAGCAGACTGAGAGGGCTATAAAAGGGTACACTTCGAGCCGGAAAAGCTTAGGGGTTTCCTTTTTTGAAGAAAACGCAGCCGTTCCAACCCATCGCAGGTGTACCCTCCTTTCCGTAAAGCGTTGAGCTCAGTATAACATCGGAGCAGGGAAAAGGCAAGGGTCATTTCTTGTTGTAGAATCCCTGCTCACTGTAAGCAGACCATTTCAGGTACATCTCCTGATAGTTCTGCTTGATGAATTTTTGAATCTTGCTGATTTCGCGGTCGGTCAGGATGCCGCGCTCCTGCAAGACAGTATCGCCATTGTCCCGGACAAAAAACTTTGCGGAACCGGCCTCGGTAAGTCTGCGGTCGCTGGCGTGGACATGCATGCACTCGATGACGCAGTATGACGTAAAGTACAGGTAATATCCCGCGATCTTGAACTCGTAATATTTCGGCATCTCAGTCCTCCAGCAAAGCACGGTTTTTCTCGAGATAGCCCCGGACGATTTGGATTTCAATGTCGTCCATGCTGGTTTCGAGGACTTCGGCGGCAGGAGAAAAGACAACAGCCCGGTCAGGGCGGTTCAGATTCAGCACCCGGAAGCCCTCCGGGCAGCGGCTGAATGCATAGCCGTTCACGATCATATCGGCGGCGTCTGCCACTTGTTGAACATTAACCATCTACAAGCTTCACTCCTTTGATGGGGGCAAGAAATTCATCCGGGTCAAAATACAGATTTTTCAGGATAGGGACAAGGTCGATATATTCTTCCTCGGGGTTCGGGTCGTGGCGATATTTTGCAAGGACGACCAGATAGCCGTGGTCCCACTCCTGAATACCGGTGTAGCGTTCCAGAGAATAAGGGGCGCGGAAGCGGATGGTCTTGTCACCAAACCGGAACACAGTATAATTGGCTTCGTTGCTGAGAAGTGCCTGCTGGGTATTCATGAAATCGCCCCCTTTCTGTCTTTATTATAATCGTGGGAAGAGGCGGCGTCAACAGATGCAGTAAGCAGAAAAATGGCGGATGCCCTTGCAAACCGCCCCAAAATGTGATAAGATGATTCTCGGTTATCAAAATGACCACGACCTGAATACTCCAAACGCAGCGACGGAGAGAGTAGGCAGGCGCACCGCAGCAAAGAGAGAAGCTTCACCGGCTGAGAGGGCTTCCGCGCGGGCGCAGGCTGAAGTTCGCTCCCGAGCGGCCGGCCTGAACGACAGTAGGGCCGGACGGTGCGCCCCGTTACGGCGTTTTGAGCGCCGCGCGGCTTGCGAAAGAGCCGGGCGGAAACCGGGTGGTACCGCGGAGCTGTGAACGTTTAGAGCTTCGTCCCTTTTGCCGGGCCTTTCAGGAGGCCGGGGCAGGGGACGGAGCTTTTTTGCTGTCCGCTGAACAACACGAATGAGAAGGAGAGAACATCCATGCAAGCAATGATCGACGAGCTGGCAAAGCAGGCCGAAGAGAGCCTGGGCCAGGTCTCTTCCAAAGAAACGCTGGCAACTTTCTGGCAGGAATATCTGAGCAAGAACGGCAAGATCCCCGCCCTGATGAAGAATCTGCGCTCTGTCGCCCCCGAGGAGCGGCCGGCCATGGGCAAGATCATCAACGAACTGAAGGCCAGGGTGCAGGCCGAGTATGACGCCGCTGCCGACAAGGTGAAGCAGGCTGAGCTTGCTGCCCGCAACGCCGCCGAGACGGTGGACATCACCCTGCCCGCCAAGACCCGCGCCGTGGGCGGTCTGCACCCCCTGACCCTCGTCACCAACCAGATCATCGACGTCTTCTCGGGCATGGGCTTTGCTGTGGCAGACGCCCCCGAGATCGAGGACGACGACCACAACTTCACCCGCCTGAACGTCCCGAAGGACCATCCCGCCCGCGATATGCAGGACACCTTCTACCTGTCCGATGAGTTCCTGCTCCGCACCCAGACTTCCGGCGGCCAGATCCGCACCATGGACAGCCAGAAGCCTCCCATCAAGGTGCTCATCCCGGGCCGCGTCTTCCGCTCTGACTCCGACGCTACCCACAGCCCCATGTTCCACCAGATGGAAGGTCTGGTCGTGGATAAGGGCATCACGCTGGGCGATTTGCAGGGCGCTCTGAACACCTTCGTGCAGAAGATGTTCGGTGCCGACACCCGCACCCGCCTGCGTCCCTCCTACTTCCCCTTCACGGAGCCCAGCGTCGAGGTGGATGTGAGCTGCTTCGAGTGCCACGGCAAGGGCTGCCCCCTGTGCAAGCACACCGGCTGGATCGAGGTGCTGGGCGGCGGCGTCGTCAACCGCAAAGTCCTCGAGAACTGCAACATCGACCCGGACGAGTACTCCGGCTTCGCCTTCGGCATCGGCATCGAGCGCATCGCCATGCTGAAGTACGGCATCAACAACATCGGCCTGATGTTTGAGAACAACCTGCAGTTCCTCAAGCAGTTCCACGAATAAGAGGGGAGAGAGCAAACAATGAAAGTACCTTTCAGTTGGTTAAAAGAACTCGTCGATATTGATGTTACCGCACAGGAGCTTGAAGAAAAGCTTTTCTCCTGCGGCTTTGAAGTCGAGGAACTCATCCCGCTGGACGCCGGCATCAGCAAGGTCGTCGTGGGCAAGATCGTGGAGATGGAGCCTCAGGAAGGCACCCATCTGACCAAGTGCGTCGTGGACTGCGGCGAGTATGGCCACGACATCCGCATCAGCACCGGTGCGGCGAACATGAAGCTGGGTGACTGCGTGCCTGCCGCTCTGGACGGCTCCACCCTGCCCGGCGGCATCAAGATCAAGGCCCGCAAGATGCAGGGCGTCGAGTCCAACGGTATGCTCTGCTCCGGCGAGGAGCTGGGCCTGAACGATGACCTGTTCCCGGGCTCTGAGGTCTACGGTCTGCTCATCCTGCCCGAGGACTCCGTCCCCGGCACCGACATCGCCCCTGTGGTGGGTCTGGATGACTACATCTTCGACATCTCCATCACCGCAAACCGTCCCGACTGCCAGTCCGTGCTGGGCATCGCCCGCGAGGTGGCCGCCATCCTCGGCAAGCCTCTGCACATGCCCGCCATGGACTACAACACCGTCTGCGATGCCGACGAGCCGATCAGCGTGAAGGTGGAGGCTCCGGACCTCTGCCCCCGCTACATGGCACACTACGTCCGCAATATCCGGATGAGCGAGTCTCCCCGCTGGATGAAGCGCCATCTGGCTCTGTGCGGACTGCGCTCCATCAGCAATGTGGTCGATATTACCAACCACACCCTGCTGGAGATGGGCCAGCCCATGCACGCCTTCGACTTGAACAAGGTCGCCGGCCGCAGCATCACCGTCCGCCGCGCCGTGGAAGGCGAGAAGATCACCACCCTCGATGAGAAGGAGTTCACCCTGAACCCCAACAATCTGGTCATCTGCGACGCAGAGAAGCCGGTCGCTCTGGCCGGCATCATGGGCGGTGCAAACTCCGGCATGGACGACAACACCACCAGCCTGCTCTTCGAGTGCGCTACCTTCGCCCGCGACTCCGTCCGTAAGACCAGCCGCGCTCTGGGCCAGAACAGCGACTCTTCCGCCCGCTACGAGAAGGGCGTTGACCGCCACTCTCCCGAGCTGGGCCTTGCCCGCGCCCTGCACCTCATCCAGGAGCTGGACTGCGGCGACATCACCACGCTGGAATACGATCTGACCGACGGCCGTCCTCTCGAGCGCAAGCACATCGTCACCACCCCGGCCAAGATCTGCGGCGTGCTGGGCATCACCGTGCCGGACCAGACCATGATCGACATCCTCAAGCGCCTTGAGTTCACCGTGGACGTGCAGGCCGACGGCAGCTGGGACGTCTCCGCACCCCTCTACCGTGAGGATGTGGAGAGCTTCCCCGACCTGGCCGAGGAAGTCATCCGTGAGTACGGCTATGACCACATCGTACCCACCTTCCTGAACACTGCCGCTGTCACCAACGGCGGTCTGAACTACGAGCAGAAGCAGCAGCTCAAGACCAAGCGTCTGCTGGCCGCTCAGGGCTTCTATGAGGCTTCCACGCTGGCCTTCTATTCCAATGCCGAGTTCGATATGCTCCATATCCCGGCGGAGGATGAGGCCCGCAAGGCCATCCGCATCCTGAACCCCATCAGCGAGAACCTGTCCGTCATGCGCACCCTGCTGGCTCCGTCCATGCTGAACGTCATCGTGGACAACCTCAAGAAGGGCAACGCGGAGGGCCGCCTGTTCGAGATGGCTCCCGTCTACCTCGCCAAGGAGCTGCCCATCAACGAGCATCCCCACGAGCGCCAGACCCTCTGTATCGGTGCCTTCGGCCCCGAAGAGGACTTCTTCACCGTCAAGGGCGCTCTGGAAGGACTGGCGGAGGGCTTTGACCTGACCTTCACCTATCAGCGTGAGACCACCAGCTGGCTCCACCCCGGCATCAGCGCCGCCGTCTACTGCAACGGCAAGCGTCTGGGCGTCTTCGGCAAGCTGGCCAACGAGATCAACGCGGAGCTGGAGATCGCCAAGGAGCAGAAGGACAGCCAGAACATCTATCTGGGCGAGCTGGACTATGAGGCTCTGATGTCCTGCGTCGAGGGTGAGCTGCGCTATAAGCCGCTGAGCCCCTACGCCGCTGTCAAGCGTGACCTGGCTCTGGTCTGCGACGAGGCTGTGGCCTGCGGCGACATCGAAGAGACCATCAAGAAGGCAAGCCCCCTCATCACGGAGGTCAAGCTGTTCGATATTTATCGCGGCGCAAACCTTGGCGAGGGTAAGAAGAGCATGGCCTTCTCCCTGACCCTCTCTGACCCCGCTGCCGAAGTTTCCAACGAGCAGGTGGAGCGCACCGTCAAGAAGGTGCTGGGCAACCTGAAGTTCAAGCTGGGCATCGAGATCCGCTAAACGGAAAGAATAAGAAATGAGTCCGTCTGTGCTGCTGGCACGGGCGGGCTTTTTCTTTGCGCCGATTTATGCTATACTTATCATATATAGAAACACAGCAGGAGGATTCAGCGTGGAGGATTACCGCACCATCCGGGGGACAGCCATCGGAGAATACGAAGAGAAGAAGAGCCGCTTCATTGCGCAGCTCTCCTTTGCAGACAGCGAGGAGAAGGCCGTGGCCTTCCTCGAGCAGGTGCGCGCGGCCAACCGCACTGCCCGCCACAATGTCTATGCCTACCGCCTGCGGGAGGGGAGCCGGGAGCGCTATTCCGACGACGGCGAACCGGCCAAAACAGCGGGTACGCCTGCCCTGGAGGTCTTGCAGCACAGCGGACTGACCGACCTCATCGTGGTCATCACACGATACTTCGGCGGCGTGCTGCTGGGGACCGGCGGCCTTGTCCGGGCCTATACGACCGCCACGTCCCGCGCACTGGAAGCCGCCGAGGTGGTGACGGTGCGCAGCGTGGTGGCGCTGGATGTGACGGTGGACTACGGCCTCTATGAGCGGGCAGACCTGCTCATCAAGGCGGCGGGAGGCAAGCTGGCCGAACCGGAGTTCACCGATAAAGTCACCCTCCACTGGCAGATGCCGGAGCATACCGAAGGGCCGCTGCTGACGCAGCTGCAGGAGCTGACAAGAGGCACGGCCAATGTCACCGTGAGCGAGCCGTTCTATGCGGCGTTTTAAGAAATAACGTCGAACAAACAACAAATACCCAAAATTACCATACGACAAGTCGAAACATTTTCTGACGAAGAGACATGGATTTTCCCCCTTCGACAGGGCGAATCGGTTACAATAGCCGCAGACGCGGCATTGGGATCGGCCGCGCGCGGAGAGGAGGGAAAACGAGAGAAAAAAGGAGGGACACAGGATGGATGTGCGCACACGCACCGAAGAGATCGAGCGGCTGACGCTGGCCCCGTGGGCGACGTTCAGCGATGAGAGCCGGGGCAGGCAGAGACCGGAGGAACAGGACCCCATCCGCCCTGTGTTCCAGCGGGACCGTGATCGGGTGCTCCACTGCAAGGCGTTCCGGCGGCTCAAGCAGAAAACGCAGGTCTTCCTCTCGCCGGAGGGCGACCTCTACCGCACCCGCCTGACCCACACGCTGGAAGTCTCCCAGATCGCCCGCACCATCGCCCGGGCGCTGCGGCTCAACGAGGACCTGACCGAGGCCATCAGCCTCGCCCACGACCTTGGCCACACCCCCTTCGGCCACGCCGGAGAGCGGGCGCTGGATAAGCTCACGCCCGGCGGCTTCAAGCACTATATGCAGAGCCTGCGGGTGGTGGACAAGCTCGAGAAGGATGGGCAGGGCCTCAACCTGACCTGGGAGGTGCGCAACGGCATCGTCACCCACACAAAAGGCACTTGGGCCGCGACGCCCGAGGGCCGCATCGTGCGGATGGCCGACCAGATCGCCTACGTCAACCACGACATCGAGGACGCCGTCCGGGCCGGTGTGCTGGACCCGGCCACCCTGCCGAAGGACTGCACCGCCGTGCTGGGCCAGACGAAGTCCGCCCGCATCACCACCATGATAAACAGCATCCTCGCCCACAGCGACGGGGATGTGGGGGTCGGCGCGGAGGAGAATGAAGCCTTCCTCGCCTTGCGGGACTTCATGTATGCCACCGTGTATGTGGACAAGACCGCCAAGGCCGAGGAGCAGAAGGTGGACAAGGTCATCGGGGAGCTGTACGAGTATTATCTGGCCCATGTGGACCAGATGTCCAACTTCTACGTCCAGCTGGCCTATCAGGACAACCCCGAGCGGGCCGTCACCGACTATATCAGCGGCATGAGCGACGAATTTGCCATCCGGACCTTTGAGGACGTCTTTGTGCCTCGCAAGTGGCACGTTTTGTAAAAAGGAGCGCCGAACATCTTTATGATCCCACACGAATATATTGAAGAGCTGACCCGCCGCACCGACATCGTGGAGCTGGTGGGCGGCTATGTCCAGCTCAAGCGGAAGGGCCGGCTCTACGGCGGTCTGTGTCCCTTCCACAGCGAGAAGACCCCCTCGTTCTACGTCTATCCGGACACCCAGAGCTTCTATTGCTTTGGCTGCGGTGCAGGCGGCGATGCAGTGACCTTTACCAAAAAGATAAACAGCATCGACTATGTGGAGGCCGTCAAGCTGCTGGCCCAGCGGGCCGGTATGCCCGAGCCCACCGAGGACGATAAGACGGGCCGTCTGCGCAGCCGCATCCTCACCATGAACAAGGACGCGGCCCGCTTCTTCCACGCCTGCCTCAACTCCACCGTGGAGGAGGCCCGGCAGGCCCGTGCCTACTGGCGTCGGCGAGGCCTCGACGACAAGACCATCAACCGCTTCGGGCTGGGCTACGCCCCCGACGACGGGCAGGCGCTCTACCAGCATCTCCGGGACAAGGGCTACAACCAGCAGGAGCTGGACGCCAGCGGCCTGTTCAAGCGGAGCCAGTCGGGCCGCATCTACTGCCTGTTCTGGCGGCGGGTCATGACCCCCATCTTCGATCTGCGGGGAAACATCATCGCCTTCGGCGGCCGTGTGCTGGACGACTCCAAGCCCAAGTACGTCAACAGCCCCGAGACGCTGGTCTACCACAAGTCGGACACGGTGTTCGCGCTCCAGATCGCAAAGCGGAGCGCTTCCCATCGGTACGTCCTCTGCGAGGGCTACATGGATGTCATCTCCATGCATCAGGCGGGCATCGACACCGCTGTCTGCGCCTGCGGCACGGCCCTGACGCCCGACCAGATCAAGCTCATCAGCCAGTATGCCGATGAGGTCATCCTCAGCTACGACTCCGACGAGGCGGGCCAGAAGGCCACCCTCCGCTCGCTGGAGCTGTTCCACAACAGCCCGGTGCGGGTGGGCGTGCTGCAGATCCCGGGCGCGAAAGACCCGGACGAGTACATCAAGAAATACGGTGCCGACCGCTTCAAAGCCCTGTTGGACGGCGTGGGCAATGCGCTGGACTTCCGGCTGGGCCGTCTGCGCAGTCAGTACGACCTCAAACAGGATGCTCAGCGCCTCGAGTACGTCAAGGAAGCGGTGGAGATGCTGGCCGAGCGCTCCAACCCTACCGAGCAGGAGGTCTACGCCGGGCGTCTGGCCGAGGAGACGAACATCTCCAAGACCGCCATCATGGCCCAGCTGGCCGACGCCGTGAAGAAAGCGGGCAGCAAGCGCCGCCGGGAGCAGAACCGCGCCCGCCTGCAGGAGGGGGAGATGAACCAGATCAAAGTCCCCTACAGCGCAGGCCGGGGCGCACTGGGTATGGCCAGCGCAGAACAGCGGCTTCTGGCCGCTATGCTGCGGGAGCCGGGCTATATCGATAAGGTGAGCGCCCAGCTCAGGCCGGAACAGTTCCTGCAGCCCCAGCAGAAGGAGCTGTACGAAGCCATGCTCCGCTGCAGGGAGCAGGGGGTGGAGGTGAGCCTCGCCACCCTGCGGGCCTTTGTCAGCGAGGAAGCTCTGAATGAATTGAGCCGTCTTGCGGCACAATACAGCGATGTGAACTGTACGCCGGAGGACATCAAGCTCTATCTGGAACGCATCGCCCGGGGAACTCCCGTGGCCAGCCGCGCCGCCAGTATGTCAACCAACGATATTGAACAGTATCTCCAGTCGATGCGGGAACAAAAGCAGGGAACTGCTGACGCAGAAGATTCGGTCTGATCTCTCCACCGGCTGGGGCCGGAAGGAGAAGCACAGATGCAGAAAATGTCACAGACGGAAGAAATGGCGAAGATGCTGGCGGGACGCGCCCGTCGCCATGTCCTGACGCCCGAGCAGGTGAGCCGTGCCATGGAAGAGCAGGACTTCGACCCGGCGGGGCTGGACGAGCTGTATGCCGCACTGGAGACGCGGGGCGTGCAGGTGGCCGAGGAAGAGACAGAGCTGCCGCTTCTGGACGAAGAGCAGATCGGAAAGCTTGAGCATGAGCTGTCTGCCGAAGGCGTGGCGCTGGACGACCCGGTGAAGACCTATCTGAAAGAGATCGGCCGGGTGCCGCTGCTCTCGGCGGAAGAGGAAGCCGCCCTTGCCCGTGCCGCACAGGCAGGGGACGAGGACGCCCGCCGCCGTCTTTACACGAATCCGCTGCGCATTCTCGACACGAAGAACCCCGAGATGCAGGAGCTCGTCAACGCTGCTCCGCGTCTGCTCGACTTCCTCGGTGAGGAAAGCCGCGCCTTCCTCGCCCGCATGGAGCAGCTCGTCTCCGCCGCCGGCATCGAGTACGTGATCAATCCCCGCCTCGTGCGCGGCCTCGACTACTACAACCACACGGTCTTCGAGTGGATCACGGACAAGCTCGGCGCCCAGGGCACGATCTGCGGCGGCGGTCGCTACGACCCGCTCATTGAAATGCTCGGCGGTCGTCCCGCCCCCGGCGTGGGCTTCGCCATGGGCATGGAGCGCGTCATCGAACTCATGCGTGAATGCGGCCGCGTGCCGGTCCGCACCCAGACCGACGTCTACGTCATCCATTCGGGCGGCGACACGCAGGTCCAGGCGATGCTTCTCGCCGAAGCGCTTCGCGACGCGGGCGTGCGCGTGATGGTGCACCCCGGCAAGTCCGGCTTCAAGAGCCAGATGAAGAAGGCCGACGCGAGCATCGCGGCCAAGACGCAGGCCCTGTCCGACGCACAGGCGAAGGCCAAGGCCGCCGAGGACGAGCTTGCCGCCGGCACGGTCTCCGTCAAGGCCCTTCGCGAGGGCGAGAAGTCCTACGCCGAGCAGACGGCCCTGCCGCTCGCTGGCGCCGCCGCGGCCATTGCCGCCGCGCTCGCCGCGTAATCATTCAATCGAGTTGACTTAAGGAGCGCAAGCGATGGCTTACGACTTGGAAGAACAAGAGAGCATTGACCAAATGAAGGCCTGGTGGGATCAGTGGGGCACCCCGATCACCGCCGCCGTCTGCGTCTGCTGCCTCGGCTTTGCCGGCTGGAACGGCTGGCAGTGGTACCAGCGCAATCAGGCCGCACAGGCGTCCGGCGCCTACGTGCAGCTGCAGAACGCGATCTATCAGAACGATACGAAGAACGTGAAGTCGATCGCCGACGGCCTCATCGAGGACTACGGCACGACGATCTACGCGCCCCTGGGTGGGCTCGCCTCCGCCGCGAGGCGGCGCG
>OGOR01000553.1_pt1 | contig 29287 bp, 23 predicted proteins | sample 1552771 | NCBI WGS metagenome assembly OGOR01 (sample SAMEA2580124, study PRJEB22360) | human gut metagenome | biome: human gut; feature: human-associated habitat; material: faeces | place: Denmark | collected 2008/2010
GATGCGGCCTGCGCCCACAATAAGGATTTTCATGAGTCGTCCGAGCCGTTATTCACGTCGGTGGTTTTCTGATGGATCTGGAAGCACTTCTTGTTGTCGGGAGTGTCCGAGGTTTCCTCGGAAAGATCTTCCATCGTGTCGCCAGCCGCTATGTGATCGGATTCATCCTTTCTGGTGGTTTTCTTGAGCTCCAGGCCGAGCTGGCGAATCTTGCGGTAGAGGTGAGTGCGCTCCAGACCCGCATGCTTGGCAAGCATCGTGACCGAGCCGCCGTAGAACTGGGCGACGCGGGTGATGTAGGCGCGTTCAAGACTGTCGCGAAGCTCACGCAGCGGCAGGTTGAGGTTGAACTCGAAATGGAGTTCGGGAACGTCGATGATCGGCAGGCGGGCCTGAGGACCGATGCGAAGCGGCACGTCCGTGAGAATGAAGTGGTCGCAGAACCTGGACTTGTCGTTGAGGTTGGCGAGCGAAACATTCAGAGGGGAGCAGGAAGCTTTTTTCCAGCCCGCCAGAGCGACGCTGGCGGCCTTGGCCTGTTCGTTTTCGCGGGGACGCGAAACCTTTTCGTGCTCCCAGAACTGGATCATCTGCTTGCACGTCTTCAGAAGCTGCTGCATCGAGATCGGCTTCTCGAGGAAGTCCATTGCACCGAAGCGCGTGGCCTCCATTGCGGTTTCAATGGTGCCGTGGCCTGACATCATCACGATGGGGCACCTGACGGTGTTATGCGAATACCACTCCTTGAGCAGGGAAATGCCGTCCATGTCGGGCATCCAGATGTCAAGGAGAATCAGGTCGAAGTCGTGCTTGCCAACTAGGCTCTGAGCGATTTTGGCATTTTCTGCGGTCAGGACTTGGTAGCCCTCGTCCTCCAGAATCTCTGAAAGGAGCTCGCGGATGCCGTATTCATCGTCAACGATCAAGACTGTATGCATGTTGTGGCTCAGTTGGAAATTGGGTTGTGCTCTAGTCGAGAGACTTTGAAGACAATTTCGACAGATGCGCCGAGAATCTCGCCGGTTTCTTCGTTGCTGCGGTTCTTGAGCTTGATGGCGGCGCCGTGGTCGTCAAGGATCTTCTTCACGATCGGCAGGCCGAGCCCCGTTCCCGTCGGCTTGGTTGTCACATAGGGGTCAAAGGCAGCATTCAGGATTTTATCCGTAAAGCCGGGCCCATTATCCTCAATAGAGAGTTTAACAGCGCCGATTGCGCCTGCATGGTATTGGGATTCCAGCGCTTCCGTTCTGATCGAAATGCGAACGAGCTCACCTTCCGTCACGGCCTCGAGGCTGTTGGAAATCAAATTGTGGAACACCTGCCTGAGCTGGGCGGGGTCCGCGTCGATCTCCGGCAGCCCCTCTCCGGGGACGAAGCTGATGGCGTGACCTGCATCGTGGTAAAGCTGCAGGACGGTTTCCATGAACTCGTTGAGGTTCAGCGGGACAAGGGATGCGGCGGGCATGCGCGCGTACTCCCTGAAGTCGTTGACCATCTGTCTGAGCGTGTCGACCTGCTCGATGATGGTGTTGGTCGTCCTCTGGAGAAGCTGCAGGTCCTTTTCCTCGGTCAGCTTGGCGTGAAGCTTCCAGGCCAGCCTTTCGGCGGAAAGCCTGATGGGCGTGAGCGGATTCTTGATCTCGTGCGCAAGGCGGCGGGCGACCTCGCCCCAGGCGGTGGCTCGCTGCGCCTTCATGAGGGCGGTCACGTCGTCGAAGACGAGCACGGACCCCGTCTGGGTGCCGAGTTGCATGGGCGTAGTTTTCAGGTAGAGCGGAATCGTCACGCCGTTCTGTTCAAGCTCGAAGTCGAGGGGTTCGGGGGCCGTGCCGATGCTCTCCCTGTGCTGATATTCCTCGAGGGTCGAAACGAATTCGGGCAGCGTATCGCGAAGGGAGGCGCCCGTCATCACGTTCTGCTCGCCCATGATGCGGCGTGCCGCCTGATTGGCCGTGACGACCGTGTACCAGTGGTCCACGACCACGACGCCCGACGAAATGTTGCCGAGCACGCGCTCCAGAAACGCCTGGGCCTGCTCGGCCTGCAGGCGCTGCAGCTCGAGGCCGCATCTGGCTTCGGACACTTCCTTGATCATCGAGTTGAAGGAGCGGGTCAGCACGTTGATTTCGTCGCCGCCCTGGAACTCGCGGATCGGCATGAAGTCGCCCGTGGCCACGCGTCTGGTGCCTTCGGCAAGTTGCATGACGGGCGACGTCGTCCTGCGTGCAAAGGACAGCGCAGCGAGAACGCTCGCGAAGACGGCGAGCAGGACGATGAGCGAGAGCGTCAGCGCGTAAAGCGTGGCCATGGAGCTCTGGCTGTAGGCCAGCTGCTGGTACTCGCGGTAGCCTGCGACGAGCGTGGCCGCATGAAGCCCGATTGTCTTGTCGACGGGCTGGGTCAGCTGCAGGAAGAGCTGCTGGCTGCTGGCGGTCTTGGCAAGCAGTCCCGTGGTCTTGAAGTCGGAGAGGGACGGAGCGTGCAGCGTCGAAATGGGGATGATGACGCGTATGCGCAGGTCGCTTGAGCCGCCTGTCGCTTCAGGAGCCTCGAAAAGCGTGTCGCCGTCGACGATGCTGTAGATGCCCGTCGTCTTGGCGGTCTTGAGCTGGAGCTGCGAGGGCAGGTCGGGCATCAGCACGTTGATGCGGGAGCCTGCAGCCGCCACGGCGGAGCCCGTGCTTGTGAGGACAAGAGCCTCGGTTCCCGAATGCGGCTCCAGAAGCTTGAGCAGGTCGTGTAGCATCAGGGAGTCGGGCGTCCCGGCGAGTGCATCCGCGAAGTCACGTGCCAGCTCCTGCGTGGACTGTTCCTGCTTGGCGAGCATCTCCTGCGTGATGCGAACGCCTGCGTCGAGCGAGGCCTCCACGCGTGGAGAGAAGGAGTCCTGAAGCGAGCGGCTGATGAAGGCCGTGGAGATCGCATAGACAGTCAGCGTCGGCACCACGCTGATGAGGGCCGTCGTGAGCGCAAGCTTCGCCGTCATGTGCGAGCCGTACTGCTTTGAGCGCTGGCGTCTTGCCAGACGCAGGCACAGCGTCGTCACGACGCAAAAAAGGACGGCGGCGATGACGGCGTTCAGGACGAGCAGGAACGGGAAGTACCTGTCGAACAGCTTGGGATTGAAGAGACTGATCGCCAGCCCGAGCATGGCGATGCTCGCAAAGGAGATGGCGATCAGGGTGCTGTAGCGTAACCAGCGGGGCATGGCTGTCTCTTAGTCCGCGGGAGCGATGACTTCCGCAGGAATCGGAAGTTCTATCCAGTCGCTGGTGAGCGTCCAGTCGCTGCTGCCCGTGTTGACGACCTGCATCGGCTTGGGAAGCTTGTCCGTGTCCAGATAGAAGCGCAGTTCGGCCGCGTAGTCCTCCGCATTGCGCACGGCGTTCGAGGGACCGACGCGCCAGCGCCTGATGTTCTTGATGTAGGGCAGGGCCTGTTCAAGCGTGTCGAAGGAGAGCGAAAGCCCGTTGTAGGAGAGGCGGTAACGGCGCGTGAGCGGATCGAACGCCAGACGGATCATGAAGCGGCAGCGGATCGTGGCCTTGTCGATCCAGTACCACCGCTCCTTGTAGAGCCTGAATTCGTGAACGAAATAGAGCGCAATGCCCCTGTGAAGCGCCTCGGAGAGCGCCTGAGGCAGGTCAAACTCAAAGGAGGAGCTCAGGAAGAGGCCCGACCGCTCGCCAGGTTCGTCAAGCGTGAGCGCGGCGCGCATGAAGGTCGCGTCGGCCGCCCGCGCCTCGGGCGCGGTCATGGACGAAGCGCCGAGCGCCGCGAGCAGCGCAAGTTTCAGGGTCTGGCGTCGGGTCGCTTTGTACATGTCAGGCTTGCTTTTCCAAAAGGGCATAGAAGAAGCCGTCATGCACGGTGGGCAGCTGGGCGTCGGAGCGCCATTCTCCCGATTCCTCGGGCAGAAGAGTCAGCATGCCGTCATTGCCTGCAAACAGGGGGACGAGACGGGCGTCGGGCGTTGCGGCCAGGAATGCCTTCATCTGTCCCGTGCCTTCTTCGGGGAAGATCGAGCACGTGGCGTAGAGCATCCTGCCGCCCTTGCGGAGCAGGGGCCAGAGCGTCTTGAGGAGCCTCTTCTGTTCTGAGGCGAGCTTCTTGATGTCGTCGGGGCGACGGAGCCACGGCGTGTCGGGCTGGCGGCGCACCACGCCGCTTGCCGTGCACGGCGCGTCAAGCAGAATGGCGTCGAAGGGCTTGCCGTCCCACCAGCTTGCCGTGTCGCCGGCGTCAGCCGTTCGAATGTCGGCCTTGAGTTTGAGTCGGTCGAGAGTCTCGCGAACCTTGACGGCTCGGGCGGGATCGATCTCCAGCGCAGTCATGGCGCAGTCCGCGCGCTCGAGAATGTGGGCGGTCTTGCCGCCGGGAGCCGAGCAGGCGTCCAGCACCCGGTCGCCCGCCTTCACGGGCAACAGATGCGCAGCAAGCTGCGTTCCTGCATCCTGAACGGAACTCAGCCCGTCGGCAAAGCCGGGAATGCGGTCGACGGGGACGGGCGTGACGAGTTCGATGGCCTCGGGGCCGACTCGGCGGGCTTCAAGCCCTGCGGCCTTCAGCCGGTCAAGATAGTCTTCGACGGTCATGAGGCGGACGTTGACGCGCAGCGTCATCGGAGGATGACGCGTGCCCAGCTCCAGAATGCGGTCCGCATCCTTTGGATAAATCGTGCGGATGCGGCCAATCCACCAAGCGGGAGCATTGAAGCGGACCTCGTCGCGGGAGGCGATCTTCTTTTCCAGTTCATCCTTCTCGCGCAGATAGCGGCGGAGCACGGCGTTGATGAAGCCTGAGGCGGCGCGGGTCTGCGGGTTCGCCTTGGCCGCCGTGACCGTTTCGGACACGACGGTGAAGACTGCGAGCCTGCCGAGCGAGAAGGCGGCGAAGGCGGTCTCGAGCACGGAGAGCACCTCGGCCGAGGGCTGGCGGCTGCAAAGCAGTCCGACGAGTGCGGTCGTTCTCGCGCAGCGGCGCACGCTCTCATAGATGAGCGCCTGTGCGGCGGGACGGCTTTCCAGCGGGACGTTGAGAAGCGCAGGTCGGATGACGGAGTTGAGCGAGGCGCCTGCGCGCAGCTGCGTGCGTGCGGAGGCGACGGCGCTCACGATTTTGGAAAAAGGCGCCTGCTTGTGCGGCGCGGACGCGGCGATGCTCACTTGACGACCTCACCAACGGTAAAGGGCAGGCTCTGAAGGAAGGGACCGAAGGCCATCTTGGGCTTGCCGGGCTTCTGCAGAACCGTGGCGCGAAGAGCGCCTTCGCCGCAGGCGATCACAAGACCATTCGTCGTGTCGAGCACTTCGCCGGGACGACCAGAGAGCTCGAGCGCTTCGGCCTGCCAGATCTTGACGGGGACGCCGTCCTTGTCGAATACGGTTCCCGGGAAGGGATTGAATGCGCGAACTTTGTTGGCGAGGACTTTTGCGGGAAGGGTCCAGTCGATGACGGCTTCCGTCTTCAGAAGCTTCTCGGCATAGGTGACGCCTTCCTCGGGCTGGGGCGTCCAGTCGAGTTCGTCCGGCGTCCTGAGGGATTCGACGAGGAGCTCTGCGCCGAGTTCGGCCAGGCGCATCATGAGCGTGTCGGAGGTGTCCTCCTGCGTGATGGGCGTGCGCACGGTGCGGATCATCGGACCCGTGTCAAGGCCCAGCTCCATCTTCATGAGCACGACGCCGCTTTCCGCATCGCCGGACTCGATGGCGCGCGCAACGGGCGCGGCGCCGCGCCAGCGGGGCAGAAGGCTGCCGTGGATGTTGATGGCGCGGATGTCGCCGTTGCGGCCGATGCCCTTGGCGCAGTCGAGAACAGCCTGCGGAAGAATGAGGCCGTATGCGGCCACGACGAGCAGGTCGGCGCCGACGGCCTTGAGGTCCGCGTGAATGCGGGCGGACTCTTCGGGTGCCTTCTTCAGGCTCAGCGTGACCGGCGTGATGACGGGAATGCCGTGCTCAAGGGCGAGCTTCTTGACGGGCGAGGGAGTGAGCTTCATGCCGCGGCCGCTCGGGCGGTCGGGCTGCGAGAGAACGAGGGCGATCTCGTGTCCCGCGTCAATGAGGTGCTTGAGCGCGACGGCCGCGAAGTCGGGCGTGCCTGCAAAAATGATCTTCATACGTTTGGACTCCGGCGACGCTGGATGGGGAGCGTTTTCAAGTGTCAAAATACAATGATGGTACTAGTGTACGGTACTTTAGGCAGAGAGGCGCAAAGAGAGAAACGACGTGGACGCACTTTATTACAACGGATTCAAGCTGGCCTACCGGCGCTACGGCGCCTCGGATGCGCCCGCCGTCGTGCTGATCATGGGCCTTGGCATGTCGAGCGCCGCCTGGCCGACAAGCCTCATCGCACACCTTGTGCGGGAAGGCTTTCAGGTCATCACGCCCGACAACCGCGACTGCGGGGAGAGCTCCCGCTGCACGGACATGAAGGCGGACGGAAGAAACGTGGCCTCAGCCGTGGCGCAGGCGCTTCTGCGCCGAAAGGTGACGAGCGCCTACGCGCTTGAGGACATGGCGCTCGACGTGGAGCGCCTCCTCAATTACCTGTCGATACGCAGGGCGCACATCGTCGGCATCTCCATGGGCGGCATGATCGCACAGGTGGCGGCCGTGCAATCCCCCAATCGCGTGGCATCGCTCACGTCGATCGCCTCCGCTTCGGGCAACCCGAGAACGGGATTCGGTCGTCTCAATGCGGTCTGGACTCTTCTGAGAAAGCCCGACAATCTGAATACGGAGGAAGGATTGAGGGATTACTTCGCCCGCGTGTTCACCACCCTTTCAGGGCCGGCGTACAAGCCGTCGGGCGAGGAACTCGAGAGCATGCTGGGCATGCTGGGGAGCCTGCACTACGATCCTGACGGAACGGCGCGGCAGCTGCTGGCCATTCTGGCGAGTGGGGACAGGTCCTGGCAGCTCAGGCGTCTGGCGGCGCCCTCGCTGATCATTCACGGCACGGCGGATCCGCTTCTGCCGCTTGCGGCAGGCAGGGAGACCGCAGATCTGATTCCCAACGCACGCTTCGAGGTGATCGAGGGCATGGGGCATCAGCTCCCCGAGGCTCTGGTGCCCGAACTTGGCGCGCTCATCGCGGAGCACTGCCACAGGCATCCTGCCTGACGCGGCCTGCGCCGCTCAGGCTCAGGCCTGCTTGTCGTTCTTGCGAAGCTTGCGCAGCTTCGTCTTGGCGCGGTCCTTCTTGAGGCGGCTGAGATGGTCGATGAAGACCGTGCCGTCAAGGTGGTCAAGCTCATGCTGCAGGCAAACGGCGAGAAGGCCGGTGGCCTCGATTTCGAAAGGTTTGCCGTCAAGGTCCTGGGCGCACACGGTGACGCCATCGGGGCGGCTCACCTTTTCATAAAGTCCCTTGAGGGAAAGGCAGCCTTCTTCGAATTCGGCAAGCTCCTCCGTGTGGGACTTGATGTAGGGATTGACGAGGACGAGAAGGTTGTTCTTCTCGTCGGTGATGTCGATGACCACGATGCGCTTGAGGCTGCCCACCTGATTGGCCGCGAGCCCGACGCCGGGGGCCGCATACATGGTTTCGGCCATGTCGGCGGCAAGCTTGCGGAGCTCGTCGTTGAACTCGGTGACGGGCTCGGCCTTGGCAGCCAGAACGGGATCGGGATATTGGATAATGGGCAGAAGAGCCACGAGACGCTCCTAGAAAGAGTTGAACTTGTAAAACCGTCTATTTTAGATCAGAACTGCCGTCCGGACTCAAGAGGGCGGGCGGATTCACCACGGGAAGGGACATGACGCCTGAAACGGGCCGCGAGGCCGAATGTTGGATCAAGCTTTCTCTGCTTACTGTGCTTTCGGTGCCTGAGATCCTCAGGCTCCTGCAGCAGACGGGCGGCGTCGAGGCGCTTTTCGACGCCTCGTCGGGAACCCTGACGAAGCTTGCCGGCGAGACGGCGGCGCGCGAGATCCGCGAGGTTAATTCGAGCGGAGAGGCGGAACGCATCCTGTCGTGGCTGTCCGAAACGAAGGGAGTCGGCTTCATCACGCTGGCCGATCCCCGCTATCCCCGCCTCATGATCGAGGCGGGCGCCGCGCCCGTGCTTCTCTGGTACCGCGGTGACGCGGGCCTTCTCGCCAGGCCCGTGCTTACGGTGGGCGGCAGCACGCACCCCGACAGGGAGGCTCTGTACAATGCGGAGGTTTTCGGCGAGGCGCTCGGAACCCGCAACGAGCTTCTGCTCTCGACGGGGCACTTTCCCGGAACGGAGACGGTGTTTCTCGCAAGCGTGCTCCGCACAGGCGGCAGGGCGCTCGTCTGGCAGCCCTGCGGACCCGACAGGGTCTGGCCGTCCGAGGGACGAGATCTTCTCCACGAGCTTCTGGACAAGGGAGGCCTCATCATGACCGCCGTTGCGCCGGGGTTCGGATTCTCGCCCGAGGGGCGGGAGCTGCAGACGTGCTGCCGCATGGCCTCCGCGCAGGCGCTTCTGGCGCTCAATGCAGGCACGGGCTCCCATCTCTTCAGCCTCGCGAGAACGGCGGCCGACTGGGGCGGGGACGTCATGGCCGTGCCGGGGTCCATCCACTCTCCCTTCGCCAGGGGATGTCACAGGCTGATCCGTCAGGGAGCGAGGCTTGTCGAGTCTTCGGACGACATTCTTGCCGAGCTGCGTCTGGCAGGGAGTTGAGTCCGGCTGCCTGTAGTTGGTACGCTATGAATATTTGCACGAGGGCATTCCCTGCGGCGTCTGTTGCATAATGATGTCCAACGCAGGCGCATGCCGCCATTCATTTGTTTTCAGTTTGCTGTGCCCGCCGGTTCCACGATAACTGCGGTCATGGAGATGCATCGTATGTCCTTATCTCTTGTCATTGCTGAGAAGCCTTCCGTTGCAGGCGATATTGCGCGAGCTCTCGGGGGCTTCACGCGCGACGGCGACTTCTGGGTCCGTGACGACATGGTGATCGGCTCCGCCGTCGGTCATCTGCTCGAAATTACTGCGCCCGAAGAGTTTGATGTCAAGCGCGGCCGCTGGACCTTCAAGAACCTTCCCGTGTTGCCGCCCTACTTCGATCTCAAGCCGATCAAGAAGTCCGAAGAGAAGCTCAAGGCTTTGTCGAAGAAGATCCGAAGCCGTGCCGTGACCGAAGTCATCAACGCATGCGACGCGGGACGCGAGGGTGAACTGATCTTCCGCTACATCATGCAGTCCTGCGGCAGCAAGAAGCCCGTCAAGCGTCTCTGGCTCCAGTCCATGACGAAGAACGCCATTCAGGAGGGCTTCCGTCATCTGCGCACCGACGATGAGATGAAGCCCCTTGAGGCCGCCGCCCGCTGCCGATCCGAAGCCGACTGGCTTGTCGGCATCAACGGCACGCGCGCCATGACCGCCTTTAACTCCAAGGAAGGCGGCTTCTTCCTGACGACCGTCGGCCGTGTTCAGACGCCGACGCTCGCGATCGTCGTCAAGCGTGAGGAGGAGATCAATGCCTTCGTGCCCAAGGGCTACTGGGAGGTTTCCGCCGTGTTCGGCGTCTCCGCGGGCGAATACGAGGGCATCTGGATCGACCCGAACTTCCGCAAGGACAAGGATGATCCCGACCGCAAGGCCGAGCGCCTCTGGACGGAGGACGAGGCCCGCAGGATTGCCGCGGCCTGCCGCAACGGCATGGGCAAGATCGAGGAGACCTCGAAGCGCTCCCGTCAGCTTTCGCCCCTGCTCTTCGACCTGACGAGCCTGCAGCGCGAGGCCAACAGCCGCTTCGGCTATTCCGCCAAGACGACGCTTTCCATCGCGCAGGCGCTCTATGAAAAGCACAAGGTTCTCACCTATCCGCGAACCGACGCCCGCGCGCTTCCCGAAGACTACATGCCGACCGTGCGCGACACGCTTAACGCACTGGGCGGCCTCACGGACTACGCAGCCTTCTCGTCCAAGATCCTGACGCAGAACTGGGTTCGTCCGGACAAGCGCATCTTCGACAACACGAAGATCAGCGACCACTTCGCCATCATTCCGACGGGGCAGCTTCCGAAGACTCTCAATGAGGTCGAGCAGAAGATCTTCGATCTGGTCGTGCGCCGCTTTCTGGCCGTCTTCTATCCTGCGGCCGAGTATGACGTGACGGTCCGCATCACGACCGTCGGCGCCCACCAGTTCAAGACCGAGGGCAAGGTGCTTGCCGAGCCCGGCTGGCTCGAAGTGGCCGGCAAGGGCCGTACCCAGCGCGAGGCGCTTACTCCCGTCAAGCCCGGCGAACCGGCCGCCGTGAAGGACGTCGTCGTTTCCGCCATGCAGACCAAGGCTCCCGCCCGCTACACGGAAGCCACGCTCCTGAGCGCTATGGAGACCGCAGGCAAGAAGCTTGAGGACGACGAGCTGCGCGGCGCCATGGCCGACAAGGGCCTGGGCACACCTGCCACCCGCGCCTCGATCATCGAGGGCCTGATTGAGCAGAAGTACATGCGCCGTGAGGAGCGCGATCTGCATCCGATGGCTAAGGCCTTCCAGCTCATCACGCTGCTCAAGGGGCTCAAGATCGCCGAACTGAGCGAGCCGCGCCTCACCGCCGAGTGGGAGCAAAAGCTGCGCCTCATCGAGGAGGGCAAGTTCCAGAGCGACGAGTTCATGCGCGAGATCCGACGCCTGACGGAGAATGTCGTCAACATGGCCAAGCAGTACGAGGGCAACAGCGTGCCGCTTGAAAATCCGCGCCGCATTGAGGCGCCCTGTCCGCAGTGCGGCGGCGAGATCGTCGAAAACTACCGCCGCTTCGCCTGCACGACGCCCGGCTGCGAGTTCTCGATTGCCAAGCATCCTTCGGGCCGCATGCTCGAACAGGCTGAGGTTGAAGAGCTCCTCAACACGGGGCGCGTGGGACCGCTTTCCGGCTTCATCAGCAAGCGCGGCTTCCCGTTTGAGGCCGAACTGATTCTCAAAAAGGACGAGACCGACGGCCTCTGGAAGATGCAGTTCGACTTCGGCGAGGAGGAAAAGGCCGAGGTGACGGACGAGGAGATCGAAAGCGCTCCCGTCGTCGGCGTCTGCCCGTGCTGCGGCGCCCGCGTGCTTGAAATGCCCGCAGCCTACCAGTGCGAGAAGAACATTCGCGGCGAAAAGAAGTGCACGTTCCGCATCAGCAAGACCATCCTTTCCCGCGACATCACGTCCGAGGAGGTCACGGAACTCCTTGCCAACAAGCGCACGCAGTTGCTCTCGGGCTTCATCTCGAAGAAGAGCAAGCGCGCCTTCAAGGCCTTCCTCATCGTGAAGGGCAACGGCAGCATCGCGTTTGAGTTCCAGCCGAGCAAGAAGGACGCCGAGGCGACCGAATCCGGCGAGGAGAACTCCGAGGCCAAGCCCCGTAAGACGACCCGTAGGACGACCAAAAAGAAGACGGCGGCCGAATAAGTCCGGACCCGTCTGAAGAAAAAGAAAGAGGAGCCCCGATCAGAGCTCCTCTTTCTTTTCAGGCGGAACGAATGGCGCCTCAGTCGGCCTTGGCAGGCTCTTCCGCGTCGGCGACGGGCGCGGGGCGCTTGTTGCGTGTCACGAGGATCTGGTCGATCTTGTTGTTGTCGACGTCGATCACCTCGAAGGTGTAGCCAGCCCAGACGACCTTGTCGGTCCTCTTGGGGATCTTGCGCAGCATGTACATCATGAAGCCCGCGACCGTCTCGTAGGTCGTGTCCTCGGGGAACTCGTCGATGTCGAGCGCATGCTCGAGGTCGTCGATCGGCGTGGAGCCGTCGACAAGCCACGTGCCGTCCTCACGCTCGACGATCTGAAGTTCGTCAGCGTTGACGACGAGCTCGCCCATCACGGTGCTCATCACGTCGTTGATCGTGATGACGCCGACGACCAGGGCGTACTCGTTGAGAATGACGGCGAAGTCGGCGCGGGAGCGCTGGAAGACGTCGAGCACTTCGGAAAGCGTCAGGCTGTCCGGAATGAAGGGGCAGGTCTGGACGACGCCGGGCTCCTTGAAGGAGATCGGCTTGTTGTTGAGGCCCTGTCGCAGGATGTGCATGCTGTCGACGTAGCCGATGATGTGGTCGAGGTCCTTGTCGCAGATGAGGAAGCGGTTGTACGGGACGGAGGAGATCTTGACGCGTACCTCCTCCTCGGGGTCGTCGAGCGTGAAGAAGACGATGTTCTCGCGCGGCGTCATGGCCGAGGGCACGAGGCGGCTTTCAAGGTCGAACACATTCTGGATGACGGCTTCCTCCTGCGGAGCAAGCACGCCGGCGGCCGTGGCGGCGCCGACGCTCGCGAGAATGTCCTCGGACGTGATCGTGTCCTGACGCTTCGTCGAGAAGCCGAGCGAGCGCATCAGCGCGTCGGAGAACTTTTCAAGCACGAAGACGAGCGGGCGCAGGAGCTTGATCATGACGAAGGTCGGACGGACGACGGTCATGGCCGTTTCCTCGGGCTTGGCGACGGCAAGGCGCTTCGGGAGCAGGTCCGCGAAGATCACGAAGAGAAGCGTGGCGAGTACGAAGGAGATGACGAAGTCGACGCCGTGAATCTGTTCGGGGGTGAACACGAACGAGAGGCACCACTTGAAGAACGGCGAGAAGGCGGCTTCGCCGACGACGCCGCCGAGAAGGGCGAGGGCGTTCGTGCCGATCTGGATGGCGGAGAAGAACTGGCCGGGATGTTCCTGCAGGTCGAGGACGAGTCGGGCGCGGCGGTCGCCGTCGTCCGCAAGTACGTTGAGTCTGGAGCGGCGAGCGGAGGCGAGGGAGATTTCAGCGCAACTCAGAAAGGCGCTGAGACAGACGAGAATGAAAAGGGAAAACAGCTCTGTGTAAACGGACATAAGTCGGAGCGGGAGTTTGAAGAGTCTGCCATTGTAACACGAGGATTTGCCAAACCCTGTGCTTTACAGGCTTTTTGTGAGCGAACGCGTGATTTGGCGACATTTTGAGGTGCGTTTCTAGGCAGAACGAAATAGGTGGGTTGTTCATGATTCGATGTGGGACAAATTTTGCTTGGCGTTTGCAGGAGTGTCTGTAAACTTAAGGTCATTGACGCCCGAAGCCCTGCCGCGACTTTCCCTCGAAGTGCCGGGACACAGGCAGAACAACTCGATCCCGAAAGGAAGGAACTCGAAATGAAGATGAAGCTTTTGTCCGTTGCCGCACTGCTTGCCGCAGGTGCCGTTGCCATGCCTGCCGTCGCTGGCGTCACGCTTGACAACGTCAAGAAGCGCGGCCACGTGCTCTGCGGCGTCAACACGTCCGCTCCGGGCTTTTCCAGCGCCGACAGCCAGGGCAAGTGGCGCGGCCTCGACGTCAACATCTGCCGCTCCGTGGCCGCCGCCGTTCTCGGCGACGCCGACAAGGTCAAGTACGTTCCGCTCAGCTCTCCGCAACGCTTCACCGCCCTGCAGTCCGGCGAAATCGACGTGCTCGCCCGCAACACCACTTGGACGATGACGCGCGACGCCAGCCAGGGTTCCGTATTCGTGGCCGTGTCCTACTATGACGGCCAGGGCTTCATCGTTCCGAAGGAATTCGGCATCAAGACCGCCAAGGAGCTTGACGGCGCCACGGTCTGCGTCCAGTCCGGCACGTCCTCCGAAAAGACGCTGGCCGACTACTTCAACTCCCACAAGATGAGCTACAAGACGGTGGTGTTTGACACGACCGAAGCCACTCAGTCCGCCTTCCTGTCCGGCCGCTGCCAGGTCTACACGACCGACATGTCCGACCTCGCAGGCATGCGTACGCTCGCTCAGGATCCGTCCAAGTACGAGATTCTTTCCGAAGTGATCTCCAAGGAGCCTCTCGGCCCGGCCGTCCGCCGCGGTGACGACGAATGGTTCCAGATCGTCCGCTGGTCCTTCAACACGATGGTCGAGGCCGAAGAACTCGGCATCACGAAGGCCAATGCCGACGAACTGCGCAAGACGAGCGCCAATCCGAACCTCCAGCGCCTGCTTGGTCAGAGCGACGACATGGGTAAGCTGATCGGTCTCGACAAGGAATGGTCGTACCGTATCATTAAGCAGGTCGGCAACTACGGCGAGTCCTGGACCGAGTTCTTCGGTCCGAAGACACCGCTCAACCTGCCCCGCGGTCTGAACCGCTTGTGGACGGACGGCGGCCTGATGTACGCTATGCCGATCCGCTGATCCGCATCCTCGGCTGCCGACCGGCAGCCCGTTGTTTAGTACAGAAGGCTCCAGAGGACGCTCTGGGGCCTTTTGTCAGTCAAAAAAAAATCATGCTATCCAGGGAATCTTTTGGTATTTACGGCGACGCTGCTTGGAAGGAGCGCGAGAAGGCCAGAAAGCGCCGCGAATATACGATTCAGGCCGTGCTGATCCTCATCCTCGTGGGCTTCCTTGCCGCCGTCTCGATGAACGTGGCGGACAATCTTGCAGAACGCCACATCAACAGCGGCTTTGCCTTCCTCGGCAATCCCGCCGGATTCGACATCGGTGAGGCGCTGATCCCATTCACCAATACGGATCACATGTCCAGAGCCTTCCTGGTGGGCATGCTCAACACGATCAAGGTCTCCGCAGTCTCCATCATCGCGGCGACCGTGCTCGGCGTCGTCGTGGGCCTCATGCGCCTCTCGCGCCATCCGATGCTCCGCTTTCTGGGCACGGCGCACGTCGAGTTCTACCGCAACATTCCGCTTCTGGTCCTGCTCCTTGCCGTCTATCTAGCCGTGACGGAACTCCTGCCTGCCGGCCGCACGGCCCTGCACGTGGGGGACTGGGTCTTCCTCTCGAAGAGCGGCCTTCAGTACGCATCCCCCCTGATGGGCGGATGGGCCATGTGGATCGCCGCAGGTGCGGGCGCCGCATGCGGCTTCGCATCGGCCTTCTTCGCCCGCAGACGCATGACGGGACTGATGGCCAACACGACCGGCATTGCCGTGTTCGCAGGCGTCTTCATCGTCGCCTGGGTGCTCTGCGGCGTCGTCTCGGGATGGGATCATCCCGTGCAGACGCGCTTCGCGCTCAGGGGCGGCAGCCAGATCTCTCCTGAATTCCTCGCGCTCTCGCTCGGCCTCACGCTCTTCACGTCGGCCTCCATTGCGGAGATCGTCCGCGCAGGCGTTCTGGCCGTCAAGGCAGGCCAGTGGGACGCAGGGCTTGCGCTCGGCATGACGATGACCGAGACCGTGAGCTACGTGATCTTCCCGCAGTCCATGCGACTGGTGATTCCGCCGCTTGCAAGCCAGTACATGAACCTCACCAAGAATTCGTCCCTTGCGGTGATGGTCGGCTATCCCGACCTCGTCAACATCGGCAACACCGTGATCAACGTGAGCGCTCAGGCGCTTGAGGTCATCTGCATCATCATGGCCGTCTATCTGACGCTCAATCTCGTCATCTCGGTTGTGATGAATGCTCTCAACGCCCGCATCATGCGGGCCCCGCAGTAAGGAGGCCGGCATGATCACCGAAAGTTCGTTCAGCGGCTCCCTTTCCCAGCGCATCCGCCGCCGTTACTTCTATTCGCCCATGGCGTCCCTGTTCACCGTCGTCGTATCGGCCGTCATTGCGTTCATAGTCGGCAAGCTCGTGCTCTGGGGGCTCGTCAACGCCGTCTGGACGCCGGACGTGCAGGCCTGCGGCCAGAGCAGCGGCGCCTGCTGGGGCTTCGTCGCCGAGAAGTGGCGCCTTATCATCTTCGGACGCTATCCGTACCACCTTCAGTGGCGTGCCGCCGCTGCAACGGGGATTGTGCTTGCCATGCTTGTGGTGAGCTCCTTTCCGTTCATGTGGCGCAAGCCCTATCTGCGCACGCTCGGCATGCTCTGGAGCGCTGCCGTCGTCTTCTTCATTCTGATGCTCGGCGGCGTGTTCGGGCTTGAGAGCATCTCCACCGACATGTGGGGCGGCCTGCCGCTTACGATTGTGCTTACATTGGTGGGCATGGGAGCATCCGTGCCGCTCGGCATTCTGCTCGCGCTCGGGCGACGCAGCAAGATGCCGGCCGTTGCCTCCGTGTCCACGGGCTACATCGAGCTCGTGCGCGGGGTGCCGCTCATTACGGTGCTTTTCGTTGCCGCCTTCATCTTCCCGCTTCTCCTGCCTGCAGGCGTTCGCATTGATCCGTTCTGGCGCATCTCCGTCGCCATTGCGCTCTTTCAGGCGGCCTACATGGCGGAGATCGTTCGCGGCGGCCTTCAGACGATTCCCCGCGGCCAGTTCGACGCGGCCGCCTCGCTCGGCCTTTCCCAGCGACAGGTCTATACGGCGGTGATCCTGCCGCAGGCGCTCGTGGCCATCATTCCGGCCTTCGTCAACAGCCTGCTCTCGTGCTTCATGGACACGTCTCTGGTGACGGTCGTCTCGATGTACGACCTGACGGGCAGCCTGCGCCTCGCTCTGGGTGACGCGCTCTGGCGCGGCTACTTCATTGAGGGCTATGTCTTCATCGCCCTCGTGTACTTCTTCTTCAGCTTCATCGTGTCGCGATACAGCCAGTGGCTCGAAGTCTATCTGACGGGCGAAAAGGACCGCGGACACGCCGCCGAGTGATCCCCGGCGAAACCGGAAAATCAAAAAACAAAGGCAGACAGCATGCGCAAGGTACATGAACACATCATCCAAATCCCGCCGTTCGTGACGCGGGACCAGCTCTGGAACGGTCTTGAGAAGGCCGCCCGTCATCCCGACAGGTTCGTCGAGCACATGGAGGGCTGCGAGCTCCTCAGCGAGAGGCTCATTGAGGGGGCGAGGCATCTTGGCCGCGAGGTGAGCTTCGGCGGCGGCTTCCGCCTTCGCGACAAGGTGATCCTCAGGGAGGGCGAGTCGGTGACGACCGTGGTCGAGGCAGGGGAGTCCTGGCCCGCATCCACCTTTCTCATGAAGATCGAGGAGCCCGAGGCGGGCAGCCTTTTCGTGCGCTTCATCTATGAAGCCGATGAACCCGAAGAGGCGCTCAACCCGATGATCGAACAGCTGCGCCGTCAGGCCTATGAGGCCAAGGACAGGGCCCTGATCGAGCAGGTCCTCAAGAACATTCCGCAGGGCGAACTCTCCTAAAATTGTGAGCTCCGCTTCCCGGGGACGCCGCGGCGTCCCCGTTGTTTTGCATGGAAAGCCATGACCACGACTGAACAGATAATTTTCGAGATCATCGCCGCCGACATTCAGGCGCGTCCCGCTCAGGTTGCGGCGGCCGTCGGCCTGCTTGACGACGGCTGCACGGTGCCCTTCGTCGCTCGCTACCGCAAGGAAGTGACGGGCGGCCTCGACGACACGCAGCTTCGACTTCTCGAGGAACGCCTTGGTTATCTGCGCGAGCTTGAAAAGCGTCGCGAGGTGATTCTCGGCAGCATTCGCGACCAGGGCAAGCTCACGCCTGAGCTTGAGGCGAAGATCGTCGCCGCGGACACGAAGCAGGGACTCGAGGACCTTTATCTCCCTTACCGTCCGAAGCGTCGCACGCTTGCCGCCATTGCGCGTGAGGCGGGGCTCGAGCCGCTGGCGCTCAAGCTTTTCGAGAACCCCGGACTGGATCCCGAAACCGAGGCTGTCGCTTTCGTCAGCCCCGAGAAGAATGTTCCCGACGTCAAGGCTGCGCTCAACGGCGCCCGCGACATCCTTGCCGAGAAGATGAGCGAGGACTCCGTGCTGCTCGCCGACATGCGCGCCTGGCTTTGGAATGAGGGCGCCATGACGAGCCGCGTCGTCGAAGGGATGGAAGAGACGGGCGCCAAGTTCCGCGACTACTTCGACTATCGCGAGCCGATTGCCAGAATGCCGTCTCACAGGGCGCTCGCCGCCTTCCGAGGTCAGGCGGAGGGCGTTCTCACGCTGGGTCTCGAAGTTGACGCAGAGCGTCCCGACCAACCTGTGGAGCGCACGGCCGCCTACTTCAACGTGGGAACCCAGAGGCGTCCGGCCGACGCCTGGCTCTGGCAGTGCTGCCGCTGGACCTGGCGCGTCAAGCTCCGCGCCAGTCTCGAGGCCGAGGTTTTTGACAGGCTGCGCGAGGCTGCCGAGGGCGCGGCCATCGACGTCTTCGGCACCAATCTGCGCGATCTGCTTCTTGCGGCGCCTGCAGGCCACAAGCGCGTGCTTGGGCTTGACCCCGGCATTCGCACGGGCGTCAAGACGGCTGCGATCGACGAGACGGGCAAGCTGCTTGCGACGGCGGTTGTATTCCCGTTCGGCTCCAATGAGCGTCGTTCGGATGCGGTTGCAACGATTGCACGACTCATCCGCCAGCACCGGCTCACGCTTGTCTCAATCGGCAACGGCACGGCAAGCCGCGAGACGGTCGAGTTCGTCGAGGAGGTCAAGCGTCTTCATCCGGGGCTTGACTTCACGCACGTGGTCGTGAGCGAGGCGGGAGCGTCCGTCTATTCGGCTTCCGAGCTCGCTGCGGCCGAGTTCCCTGATCTTGACGTGAGCTACCGCGGCGCCGTCTCCATCGCGCGCCGTCTGCAGGATCCGCTCGCGGAACTCGTCAAGATCGAGCCCAAGGCGATCGGCGTGGGTCAGTATCAGCACGACGTTGACCAACAGAAGCTGGCGCATCGCCTCGACGCGGTCGTCGAGGACTGCGTCAACGCCGTCGGCGTCGACGTCAATACGGCCAGCTCCGCGCTTCTGTGCCGCGTTGCCGGCCTTTCGCCCGCACGCGCCAACGCCATTGTCAGCTTCCGCAGCGCCAACGGCGCCTTCCGCACCCGTCGCGATCTTCTGGCCGTGCCCAGGCTGGGCGCCAAGACCTTCGAGCAGGCGGCGGGCTTCCTTCGCATTCCCGACGGCGACGATCCGCTTGACGCCTCCGCCGTGCATCCCGAGGCCTATCCCGTTGTGCTTCGCATCCTGAAGAAGACGGGGCTGGACATCAAGGCGCTGATCGGCAATGCGGCGGTGCTTCGTTCGCTCCATGCCCGCGACTTCGTGGACGAACACTTCGGCATTCCGACCGTGACGGACATTCTTGGCGAACTTCTGAAGCCCGGTCGTGATCCCCGTCCCGAATTCCGCACGGCGAAGTTCGCCGACGGCATCAAGGAGATGAAGGACCTGCAGCCCGGCATGGTGCTCGAGGGAGTGGTGACCAACGTGGCCGCCTTCGGCGCCTTCGTGGACGTCGGCGTGCATCAGGACGGTCTTGTGCACATCTCTCATCTAGCCGATCGGCGCGTGTCCGATCCGCGTGATGTGGTGAAGGTGGGCGACATCGTCAAGGTCAGGGTTCTCGAGGTGGACCTTGCACGCCAGCGCATCAGCCTCAGCATGCGCAGCGAGGGGGCGCGCAGGCAGGCGCCCGCAGCCCGTCGGGACACGCGCTCCGCCGCGCCATCGCAGGGCGCCATGGCCGCTGCGTTTGCCAAGCTCCGCAGGTAGAGGTTCTGGCCGCAATTCGGCTGAAGCATCCTCTGCTCTCTGTTAAAATGATCGGCTTTTCCGTCGAACAGTTCGGCGGAAGAGCCGATTTTCATTGAATTTACGTTAAGAGAACGTTCTCTGTTATGACGAGTCCCAACCCCGCATTGGTCAGCGACGTCGAAATGCGCCGCACCTTTGCCATCATTTCCCATCCTGACGCCGGCAAGACGACGCTCACGGAAAAGCTCCTTCTGTTCGGCGGCGCCATTCAGATGGCCGGCGCCGTCAAGGGCCGCAAGGCTGCCCGTCACGCCACGTCCGACTGGATGGAAGTCGAAAAGCAGCGCGGCATTTCCGTGACGAGTTCGGTGATGCAGTTCCACTATGACAATCACGTCATCAACCTGCTCGACACCCCGGGCCATGAGGACTTCTCTGAAGACACGTACCGAGTGCTGACCGCCGTCGATGCCGCCGTGATGGTGATCGATGCCGCCAAGGGCGTGGAAGCCCAGACGATCAAGCTTCTCGAAGTCTGCCGCATGCGCAAGACGCCGATCATCACGTTCATCAACAAGCTCGACCGCGAAGTGCGCGATCCGCTCGACGTGATCGGCGAAATCGAGAACGTGCTCAAGCTCCAGTGCGTGCCCATCACCTGGCCCATTGGCATGGGCAAGACCTTCCGCGGCGTCTTCTCGCTGCTGAAGAACCGTCTTGTGCGCTTTACGGCCGGCGAGGAGCGTCTCTCGCGTGATCAGGAGATGATCGAAGGGCTCGACAATCCCGAGCTTGACCGTCTCTTCCCGATGGAAATGCCGTACGTGCGCGAGTCCGTCGAACTCGTTCAGGGTGCGACCGAACCGTTCGACATCGAGAAGTTCCTTGCGGGCGAGCAGAGCCCCGTCTTCTTCGGTTCCGGTGTGAACAACTTCGGCGTGCAGGACGTTCTTGACGCTCTCGTGCAGTGGGCTCCGCCGCCGCAGCCGCGTGATGCCGGCGTCCGCAAGATCGAGCCGACCGAGGCGCCGTTCTCGGGCTTCGTCTTCAAGATTCAAGCCAACATGGACCCGCGTCACCGCGACCGCATTGCGTTCTTCCGTGTCTGCTCGGGCCGCTATTCGCAGGGCATGAAGGTCTTCCACGTGCGCGAGAATCGCGACATGAAGATCCCGAACGCCCTGACCTTCATGGCTCAGGACCGCGTCGTGATGACGGACGCCGTTGCAGGCGACATCATCGGCATCTACAACCACGGCCAGCTCCACATCGGCGATACACTTACCGAAGGCGAGAAGCTCGGCTTCACGGGCATCCCGAGCTTTGCGCCGGAACTCTTCCGCGCCGCCCGAAGCAAAGACCCGTTCAAGGCCAAGCAGCTTCAGAAGGGCTTGCAGGAACTCGGCGAAGAAGGCGCCATTCAGGTCTTCACCGGCGAGTTCGGCAACATCCTTCTGGGTGCCGTCGGTCAGCTTCAGTTTGAAATCGTGGCCCAGCGCCTTGCCACGGAGTACAAGGTTGACGCCATCTACGAGTCGACCGACGTCTCCACGGCCCGCTGGCTCTCGTTCCCCGACGAGCAGACCCGCAAGGACTTCTGCAAGGAGCAGGACGCCCGTCTTGCGACCGACGTCAACGGCAACACGGTGTACCTTGCCACGTCGATCTACAACCTTGAGACGACGATGAAGCATTGGCCGCAGGTGGTGTTCCACACCACGCGCGAAATGCAGCAGACGTTCGACTGAGTCTGATAGGCACTTGAAAAACAAAACGGCATCCGAATGCATTCGGATGCCGTTTGTTTTTCTGCGGTGCCTTACTTCGTGAGCGCGTCCCTGTAGGCCTTGAGGGCTTCGGGGTGGCAGAGCAGCACGCGCTCGAGCACGCCCTGCAGGTACGAAATGGTGAGGCCGTAGTTCGTCATGGGCACGTTCTGTGCATGTGCGGCGCGCAGACGCATGAGCATGTGGCGTCGCGTGACGACGCAACCACCGCACTGGATGAGGACCTTGTAGGGCGTCAGGTCGACGGGGAAGTCCTTGCCGACGGCCACTTCGATCTGGAGGTCCTTGCCCGTTTTCTGGCGAAGCCAGCGGGGAATCTTGATGCGGCCGATGTCGTCCTTCTGCGGGTGATGGCTGCAGGTTTCGCAGATGAGCACGCGGTCTCCGTCTTCAAGCGAGGCAAGCGCGGCGGTGCCGCGGGCCATTTCGATGACGTCGGCCTTGGAGTAGGCCATCTGGATCGAGAAGGTGGTGAGCGGAATGTCCTCCGGCGTCTGTGCGGCGACGTCCATGATGACCTGGGAGTCCGCCATGACGAGCTTGGGCGGGTGGCGGAGCTCGGCGATGCTTTCGGCCACGCGGTCTTGCTGTACGACGAGGCACTTGGCATGAGCGTCGAGAAGCTCGCGGATAGCCTGCACCTGCGGCAGGATCAGACGGCCCTTGGGGGCGCCTGTGTCGATCGGCGTGACGAGAACGACGGTGTCGCCCGCCTGAACGAGGTCGCCCACGAGGGCGCGGTCTTTGGGAATGCGGTTTGCGGCGAGGTCGATGATGGCCTTGCGGAGGTCCGCGATGCCTGCTTTCGTTTCAGCGTCGGTCAGCACGACGGGGATGCCGTAGGCGCGCATGCGCGTCATGAAGGCTTCATCGGCAGGGTGGAGGTCGCTCTTGTTGATGACGAGGACGGCGGGTGTGCCGAGCTTGCGCAGGTGTTCGACAAGGTCGCTCTCACACTCATCGAAGTCCCTGGCGTTGGCGACGACAAGCGCGATGTCGACCCATTCGAGCACGGCCCTGGTGCGTTCGACTCGGGCGAGTCCGAGAGCGCCGACATCGTCGACGCCCGCCGTGTCGATGAAGACGACGGGACCGATCGGCGCGAGTTCGCACGCCTTTTCAACGGGGTCGGTCGTGGTGCCGGCGACTTCGGAGACGATAGAGATCTTCTGGTTGGTCAGTGCGTTGATGAGAGAGCTCTTGCCGGCATTGCGCTTGCCGAAGAGGCCGATGTGAAGGCGAAGGCCTTTGGGGGTTTCAACCATGATTTTTTTTCAAGTCCGCAGGGGCAAAAAAAGACCGGACAAGCATGCTTATCCGGTCTTGTCGGAGAAGCAGTCCGGAGGACTGCCTTCCGTTATATCACATTGCAGATCAGGCGATCCGCGTGATTTTTACTTTTCAATGTTGGTGCGGATGACGTCACGTTCGAACCAGAGCGGAGCGTGATGTTCAGCAGCTTCAACAGAGATGGTGCCCGGGCCGAGGCGCCAGATGCCCTTGAAGTGCTCCATGGAGAGCAGAGCAAGCGGGATGTGGGCGCAGACGACCAGCACGGAGACGATGATGGAACCCCAGACATGGAAGTAGAACGTCCAGAGGAACACGGCCTTGCCGAGGAGCGGAGCACCGATCCAGAGCATCCAGCCCGTGACCGTCAGGGCGGCAATCATGCCCATGAACAGGAGGTAGGAAGCCTTCTGACCGCCGTTGTAGCGACCCTGCGGCGGAACTTCCACCGGGCCGAACGGGATCTTGAAGAAGCGGCGCGGATAGCCGCCGAAGTTGCGGAACCAGAAGATCGTGTTGCGGTCCCATTCAAGGCAGGCGCGGAGAATGAGGGCAAAACGGTCCGGAGCGAGCACGATGAAGCCCAGAAGGTTGAACGTGAACACGACGCCCAGGATCAGGTGAGCGAGCATCGTGGCTTCAGCGCAGGCGGCTTCCGGTTCGCAGAAGTAGACGTAAACGCCGGTGAAGAGAAGGGCGAACCACGTGATCGCGTTGACCGAGTGGAACACCTTGTCAGGGGCGTGGAAACGAAGAATGCGATTGTTAGCCATGGTTGGCCTCCGTCAGGGACGCGAGCATCGTGCGCGGATAGTAATGGGTGTGGAGCAGTTCGTGCATGTGGTGATCGGTGGGCTTGGCACCGAAGTCCTTGTAGATCTGCATCACGGTCGGGTTCTGGTGGGAGGACGTCAGACCGAGAGCCTGGCAGAGCTTGTCGTCCTTGTAGAGACCGGCCTGACGGGCCTTGATGATCACACCACGACGGGCAACGAGGTCGCCGATGGCGTAGCCGCAGACAGCAACGGCGGCAACGCAGAGACCGGTGACCTTAAGAAAACCGCGGCGACCCAGGATCAAGGCAGCAGGACGCTCGGCGTAGTCGTAATTTTCAGAGAACATTATCTAATTCCTTGCGAAAAAATTAGGCACGCAGCGGGAGCGGAAGCGTCGGGTTGAGCCAAGCCGGGCCCGCCCGCTGCGGAACGCCGACGACACAGCCGCCCGGGCAGTTCATCACTTCGATGAAGTGGTAGCGGTTCTTGTCGAGGCGAACGCGATGGAGGACTTCCTCGAGACCCTGGTTGGCGCCGTTGACAACGCAGATGCGGATGTCGACGGTCTGGCCGCCCTTGGCCTTGATGGGAACGGGGATCGTGGCTTCAACGATGGCGTTGTTGTGGCCGCGGACGATTTCGATGTCGGCGTTCTTGAGCTCTTCGCCGGAGAGGACGAAGTAGGCCGTACGCAGGGCAGCTTCCATAACGCCGCCGGAAACGCCGAAGATCGTGCCGGCGCCGGTGTAGATTTCGAGCGTGCCGCGTTCGCGCTTCTTGTCCATCTTGAGCGGGTTGACGCCCTTGCGACGGAAGAGTTCGGCGAGATCACGAGCCGTAAGGCAGGCGTCGATGTCCTGATAGGACGGAGCGTCGGCCGGGATCATGCCCTGTTCCTTGGCCCAGTGCCAGCCCTGGTTCATTTCCGGACGAGCGGCTTCGAAGATCTTGGCCGTGCACGGCGTGACGGAGACGAAGAAGATCTTGCGCGGGTCGCACTTCCAGAGGAACTTGGCACCCCAGGTCTTGGCAAGGGCGCCGCCCATCTGGAGCGGGGACTTGGCGGTGGAGACGTGCGGGATCAGGTCGGCATGGTTCGTTTCCATGTTCTTGACCCAAGCCGGGCAGCAGGACGTGAAGTGCGGGAACGGATGTTCGGCCATTTCGTTCACTTCTTCGCTGCGTTCGCCGAGGAGCCAGTAGCGGGCCTTCTTGACGAATTCCGTACCTTCTTCAAGGATCGTCTGGTCAGCCGTGCTGTTGCAGTCGTAGACCTGGAAGCCGACGGCTTCGAGGGCGTTGGAAAGCTGTTCCGTGGTGAGTTCGCCGGGCTTGCCGCCGAATTCTTCGCAGATGGAGACGCGGACGGCGGGAGACGGATGGGCGACGCAGAGGCGGGACTTGTCGGCGAGAACCTTTTCGACCTGGTCGACAAAGCTCATCTGTTCGATGGCGTCGAACGGGCAGGCGATCAGGCACTGGCCGCAGTAAAGGCAGGCGTCTTCGATGATGTGGTGCTTGGCACCGAGGCCGCCTTCAATGGCGTTGACAGGGCAGAACTTGGAGCACGTGTCGCAGCCGACGCAGTGTTCCTTGTTGATGTGGATGATGCCGCGGAGTTCTCCCTTTCGGAGATTACCCTGGTAGGCGGGTCCGTCCTCCCCGTAGGCGCCGGCGCCGGGGTTGAACGTACGAACCTTGATCGTATTGTTGGACATTGAAAAACTCTCCAGAATCAGCGGAACTCAGGAAGCTCCTTGCCTTGCACGTCCTTGCCAGAGACTGTGAGACGCAGTGCTCGGGGGATGACAAGAACGGTTTCGGGCGTGCTGAATTTTTTGAAACGAAAGCGACGGGTACAGCAAGACCCGGGCGCTCACGGTGAAACACGCTTCGCATTTTAAGGGGTTAACCGCTAATGTAATCTACCTAAAAGTAGTAGTCGCTAATCCTGATAGGGTAGTTTTTGACGAAAACGTAGGAAAAACCGCAAATCGTTAACATTTGTCAATCGGCGTTCGGTCTTGCTTACACTCAGTCTAATTTAAGCCTTCAAGAGGCCTGTGCCGTGGAGCTTTCGGTCGTTTGAAACAGAAGGGCCCCGAGGGATTTTCATCCTTCGGGGCCTTTGTTCAAAGGGATTCGCGAAGATCGGGCTCTGAGGGCGGCCGATTCAGCCGGATCAGGAGTAGTCCTCTTCCTTCAGGGGCTGGCGCAGTTCGGCGCGAACGTTGTCCATGGCCGAGTAGAAGGCCTTCATCATGACGAGGCCGAGGAACTTGCCGCCGTCGGTCACGATGATGTTGTCCGGATCGTTCGGGTCGTCCTTGATGGCGCCCGCCACGCGCAGCGCGAGCATTTCCTTCATGAGCGTACGGTCGAGATTCACGCCGTGCACTTCGCGGAAGTACTTGCGGGACAAGCGGTGGGAGAACAAGCCGAGCATCAGTCGGTACTGGAGGATCGCGTGCTTGTCGAACTGGCGGCGGCGTTCCACGCCCGTGTTGCCGGCGGCGATTCGCTCGTTGTAGCGGCGCAGGCTGAACGTATTGACGTAGAGGCTGTCGTTGAGGAAGCTGAACGCGCCGGAACCCACGCCGAGGTACTCGTCATAGTCGACCACGTATTCGTCGAAGCCTTCGTCGTGCGTACGGCCGAACGTCCAGGACGTCAGGTGGTTGTAGCGCGAGCCGAGCGTGTCGAGAATGACGCGGTACTGGTCGGCAAGCTGGTTGCCGCTGGCGGCGATGACGTTCTTCACGCTCTTGCGGGGCTGGGACGTGACCATGAGCGGGTAGGTCGTGACCTGACGCGGATTGAGCTTCCAGATCTTCTCCATGTCTTCGTGCAGCATGTCGAGCGTCTGGCCGCGGAAGCCGAACATCATGTCGATGTTGCAGGTCGGGAAGAGTTCCTGGGCATACTGCAGGCGCTCGAAGATCTGTTCGCCTGAGCCGAACTTCTCATAGCGTTCGGAAAGCTTGAGCAGGTCGTCGTTGAAGCTCTGCACGCCGATCGACATGCGGTCGACGAGGCCCTTCAGGTTGCGGAACTGCGGCGTCGTGATGATCTGAGGGTCGGTTTCGCAGGAAATTTCCTTGATCGACGGGAAAAGCTTGCGGGCGTGCTCGAGCGTCTTGATGAGCTCTTCCTCGATGATGGTGGTCGTGCCGCCGCCGACGTACATGGAATGGAAGTCATAGCCGAGGGCCTTGACGTAGTCCATTTCCTTGCGAAGATTCACGAAGTACGCGCGCGCCACATGCTCCTTGAAGAGGAAGCGGTGGAAGGTGCAGTACGAGCACAGGGTGTGGCAGAACGGAATGTGTGCGTACAGCAGGTACTTGTGTCCGTCCTGTGGAGGTGGCGGATTCTTGAGAATGACGGGGTCGCAGTGCAGGTAGCGCTTCGTGTAGAAGTCCATGATGCGGTCCGTCATGCCGATCATCCATTCCGGCAGAAGTTCCCTGGGCTGGGGTTTGTAGCTTGTCGTGCTCATGTGTGTGGGAATAGCTGAAAACTTTGGTTGCGCCATTGTACAAGAGGCGGGGAGGGCGCAGGCTTAAGAGGCGTGCCTGCAAAGCACGCCTCCCGACTGCCGCCGTCTGCAGGATCAGCCGTGCGTGGCGTAGAGCTGCGCGATGACGTTCGCGAATTTCTTTGAGAGCGGACCGCGTTTGAGCTTGAGAGTCGGCGTGATGAGGCCGTTTTCGATCGTCCAAGGCTCCTGCGTGAGCACGACGGCGCGCGGCAGCGCGTAATGCGGGAATTCGCCCGCCGCCGTCTTGGCGCGCTTGAGGGCCGCAGTCTTCACGGAAGGATTGTCGAGGCTGGCGGGATCGGCGGGATCGACGCCGCAGGACTTCGCAAACGAGGCCCATTCATCGGGATTCACGACGGTGATGAGGCTCAGGTACGGACGGTTTTCGCCGATGACGTAGCACTGGGAGAAGAGGGGATCGGTTTCGATCGCGGCCTCAAGGTCGGCGGGCGGCACCTTTTCGCCCGTACTCGTCACGATGATTTCCTTGATGCGTCCCTTGATGCTCAGAAGGCCGAGTTCATTGAAGCCGCCCACGTCGCCCGTACGGAACCAGCCGTCTTCCGTAAAGGCGTCGGCGGTGGCGTCGGGTCGGTTCCAGTAGCCGCGAGTGATGCTCGGCCCCTTGATCTGGATCTCATCCCCCTCGCCGAGGCGAACCTCGACGTTGTTGAAGGGCTTGCCCACAGTGTTGGGCTGATTGAGCGTGCGGTTGTTGCCCGCGATGATCGGGCTCGCTTCCGTCATGCCGTAGCCCTGAATGATGGGAAGGCCGAGGCCGCAGAACGTGCGGGCGACCTTGCTGCTGAGGGCGGCGCCGCCGGAAATGGCAATGCGGAGCCTCCCGCCGAATTGGTCGAGCAGCGTGGACGAGACCTTGCGCACGAGAGGACGCATCAGGCCGTCGAGCCAGGCCCTGCCCGTGTGCTCCACGGGAAGATGATTGTGGCGGCAGAATCAGCCCATGTGGGCGCCGGAAACGCCCCCCCCAGCCGATTTCAACGGCCCAGTCGAAGAGGTAGCGGGCCGCAGGCCTGGACTTCTTGAGCTTGTCATGAACGCGAGCGAAGATGCGCTCGTAGACGCGGGGCACGGAGATGATCACCGTCGGGCGGATCGTCTTGAGATCGTCGGCCAGAAGCAGGACCGAGCGGTTGTAGGCGATGGTGCAGCCCGTGGCAAGCGCGAGATAGTAGCCTGCCGTTCGCTCGAACGTGTGAGAAAGCGGCAGAAAGGAGAGGAAGATGTCGCCCACCTGCGGGAAGACGCACTCGAGCGTGGCCTTCACGTTGCTCACGATGTTGCCGTGCGTGAGCATGACGCCCTTGGGGCGGCCCGTGGTGCCCGACGTGTAGACGATGCCCGCGAGGTCGTCCTCCTTCGGGCCTTCAGGCAGCTCGACGACGTGCGTGCCTGCGGCAAGCCACTCGGAGAGGCCTCTGACCATGCCGGTCTCGTCGTCGACCTCGTCTTCGGTGATGATCACGGCCGTCAGGTCCTGAAGGTCGCCGCCTGCGGCCTTGATCTGCTTCCAGCGCGTCAGCTTGTTCGTGACGAGGACCTTCGCCCTGCTGTCGGAAAGAATGAAGGCGCTGGCGCCCGGCGTGTCGATAGCGTGCAGGGGCACGGGGACGAGGCCGTTGGCCAGAGCCGCCTGATCGGCGCAGGCATGGTCGATGCTGTTGGGCATCAGGATGCCGATGCGGGTGCCGCGCTCAAGGTTCATGGCGGCGTAGGCTCTGCGCCACTCCATGACGCGGACCATCAGCTGGGCGTAGCTCAGGCTGTGCCAGCTTTTGGTTTCCTTGTCGAATTGTCGGAGGGCCTCCCGCTCGCCGTATCGCTCCACGCTGTTGACCAGAAGCTGGGGGAGCGTGGTGAAGTTCTCAAGGCCAAAGGACGGCTTGGCAGACGATTGTTCGGGCACGATGGCTTTCTCCTGATGGACGGCCTCTCAGGTGAGGTCTGAAAAAAATCGCACCCCTAAAAATATCAAAGCGGACGCACGAAAACGCCCCATTAATTTAAGGGATAACCCTTAGATTAATGGGGCGTTGGCAATCGTGCGGCGAAGCGGATCGTCCGTTATTGATTCTCTGCGAGTTGGCGCTTTTCCTCGAGCGCCTCCCAGCGCTCGTAACTGGAAGCGATTTCATCCTCGATCGCCTTGGCGCGTTCGGCGTCCTTGCGAAGCTCCTCAACGGACTTCGTGTGGTAGTCGGGGGCGCTCATCGCCTCCATCAGGGCGGCCTGTTCGGCCTCAAGGTCTTCAATGAGCTTGGGCAGGCGTTCGAGCTCCTGCGTTTCCTTGTAGCTCATTCGAATCTTGTTGTCGCGCGGGCGCGGCTTGGCTGCGGCCTTGGGCTGCGGAGCGGCGGGTGCGGCAGGTTCGACGGGTTCGGGACGTTGCTGAAGCCAGTCCGAATAGCCGCCGACGTATTCGCGCCAGAGGCCGTTGCCTTCAGGGGCGAGCACCTCTGTCACGACGTTGTCGAGGAAGCGGCGGTCATGGCTGACGAGAATGATCGTGCCGGGGTAGGTCGCAAGCGTCTGTTCGAGCATCTCCAGAGAGTCGATGTCGAGGTCGTTCGTCGGCTCGTC
>OGOR01000563.1_pt1 | contig 28819 bp, 28 predicted proteins | sample 1552771 | NCBI WGS metagenome assembly OGOR01 (sample SAMEA2580124, study PRJEB22360) | human gut metagenome | biome: human gut; feature: human-associated habitat; material: faeces | place: Denmark | collected 2008/2010
GTTTGTGGACCAGCCTGGGCTTGAACCAGGGACCTCCAGATTATGAGAACGATAAAATGATATTCTACGATAGTTCATTTTATCAATATTAATTGAATATCAAGCAGTTACGAATCTTACTATTTCTTATAAAACTCATTAAATACCCATAACTGAAACAATTTGTTTTCGCATTGTTTTCGCAAAAATAGCGAAAAAAACATTCTAATATAGTATGATAGTAGTATTATGTACGAATATAAAAGTTAAATAGTATCTATGATATTTAGTTTTTAATCAGTTATTTCAAAATATGAAGATAATTCATTAACTTTGTCACACTATATATAAGGCAAACTATGACTATAAAGTGCTCTTTCCTGAAATATGGAAAAGTGAGTTTGCCTAACCATCGTGGGAGGGTTATTCCATTCCGATGAATCGAAGCGTAGAGGAAGTACCAGTCGGAGGGTACTTTAATATCAACGAAACGCGAGAGTTGCTCTAGGGGTTGAGACCGATTAGCATAAGCCCGGTTACCAGTCAGCGACAAGAGACAACGAGATTGCACCGCTGCATATAACAACAATATTTTTATCCAATTAAGGATAAGAATTATGTGGTTATATGCAGTGTTTTGTGTATGTATACCTCACATCGCAAAGCGTCTGTATTCAGAGGTTATGTTGAACATAAACAATGAATGCAATGGAAAAATTAACAAAATCTTTGTCTTTATTCAAAGAACGTGGTTGTACAGTTTCACTTGCCCTTGATATTCGAACTAATAGAAGAAAGTCAAGTGAATATCCTCTATCTATTCGTTTTACATTAGAACGTAAAGCCTTTTACTACCCTGTGGGTGGATCTTATACAGCGAAAGAATTTTCCGATATTTGTAATGCCGTAAAAAGCAGAAGCGATAATTATAAACTTCAAAAAGAGTGGAAAGATACCCTTATTCCTAAATACAAAGAAATTCTGATGAATCTGAATAAAGGTGGCATTCTGACATTTGAAATGGTACGTCAATGTATCATGGGAGAAGAAGTCGCAACACCCAATGAAGAAACAAATAAACCACAATCTTTTATTGGCATATGGGAAGAAATCATTAGCGGATTACGAACAGACGATGATGGTGCACGCTTTACTACAGCAGAGAGTTATGAGTGCGCACTCAAATCATTAAGAAAGATACTCGGACCAAATATGATTAAAGGATTTTGCATTAGTGCAGCAGAAATTCAGAAGTGGAAGGACGGAATGCATAATGGAGTAAAAGATGAGAATGGGAAGATAATAGGAAAAATCAGTGATACTACCGCAGGGATATATTTACGCTGTTGTCGTGCCGTATGGAATAAGTGTGTACATGAAGGCTATCTCAAAGATGTTCCTTATCCTTTCTCTAACAAGAAGGAGAAAGGGCTTGTAAGTATTCCTAAGAGCGCAAAGCGCAAACAAAGTTTTCTGAATGTTAATCAAATGACAGAACTATATAACCTCTTTGTATCCAAGAAATATCCCGAATATTGGTCAGAAGAATATACCAAACGCGCTCACTACTCATTGGGATTGTTTCTTGCCCAGTATTTGTGTAATGGGTTCAATATGGCAGATGCAGGGCGATTGACTTACGATAATTATTATTATCAGACACATGGTAAAGCTTTCCGCTTCAACCGTAAGAAAACTTCCCGAAGAAGTACTGACGGTTCTGAAGTAATCGTTCCTATCATACCTCCTTTACAATATATTTTAAATGAAGTGGCTGCACCTCCGACCCGAGGCGGTTTGGTCTTTCCCCACATATTAAAAGGAGCTGAAACAGAAGAACTGCGTCGCAAATATACAATGCAGGAAAACTCTAATGTGAAAGACCGTATCATCAAAATATGTCACGAAGCACTGAAGTGGGATAAATCCATCTGTCCGTCTGGTACATGGTGCCGTCATTCGTTTGCCACGAACTTACATAATGCCGGAGTAGATATGGATTATATTTCTGAAAGCATGGGACACGCATCTTCTGATCATGCAATCACTCAAATATACATTGAGCACTATCCACTTGAAATTCAGATGGAAAATAACTCAAAGCTGTTGAATTTGACAAAAACTTCTGAAAGAGATTTGTTATTGGCAAAACTGACGAGTATGTCCACTGAGGATTTAGCCAAATTGTTTACACGACCATAACACGATTTTGAGGATGATTCATTTCATAGAGAGAATAAGAGACTATTTTACTAGAAAGGATTGTGCTGATATGGCTATTCGTAATTGGAAATCCGCCAACGAAGAATTGTATGTCAATTTCTGTAAACGCATGGATGCTGTTGAAAAGGGTAACTTATCTGTTTTGACAGATATGTATCAGATGATGCGGGAATGTACACCGCCAGAAGCTTTGCTGTTATATAACTGGCTTTCTGAACTTATAAATGGAAACGGCAAAAATGTACAGAATATAGCCAATCAACAATGGGCCGGCAAGTATACAGATATTATAGCCCAATGTATTACCAACAAACGGTTATGGATAGGCATAAACATAAAAACGGCTACGGTAGAGCTACTCACATCCCCAAAGTCAGAATTACTGATGGTTCATTCCAAAACACCTCTTGAAATTTGGAATCGTTTGCCACAGGAAACGAAAGCCTATTTGACTGGGCAGTTGGATGTACTAATGAGAAACAACAAAGGATGCTATCTGTTAAGCAATCTTGAAAGAAAAATGGTGTATCAGTTCTTGACGTACATTTCCCAAATCATCGTCCTATCACACGCCGTGTTTGTTGGAGAGTTTGTGGCTAACCTGTACGATTATGTGATCGAGAAAAAGGAGGCTTTAAGTTATTGTATGTACTATTTCGTAATATTTGACCACGGCCTTTCACGTATGGCTAAGTTGCTTGACCGTCTGTTGAGTAGTGAAGAAGTTGATAATGGCGATATGCTTCTGATAAAATCGTGTATTGCTTTGCTTGTTAATAAAAGCATAGAGATAGGAACTGAAAGTAAAGCCGAATGGGAAGCAACGGCTGAAGTATGTAATCCGGATATTTGGAAAGAAGTTATGTTTGCCTTGCGAAAAGTGAAAGGTAAACGTGGAAACAGAAAAATAATACAATCATTGGATGACATCCTTATTGGGGATAAGGAACGTATCAAACAAGGCATTTACTCTTTTCTTGAAGAGAACACCGAAGATATAAGCCTTGCCTATTTATTGAAAGCTCTGGTAAAAGCTGGAAGAATGAAGGCTTCTATAAGATACATGACATTTCATCGTGCCATCGAACAATTCTACCAGCGACATTACGGACATGACATTCCACAGAAAAGATATGGTGAAATCAAAGACATTACATTGACTTCACCTCAAAGAGGAAACAGTTATATCAAAGCAAAACGGATAATAGACCGATGGACAGATTATTTTATAAAAAACGGGTAGTTGGGAAATCCAGCTATCCGTTTTTACTTTCTGTAAATATCTGTTGTAAATCGGTCGGTTATATTAAGGTATAAATAAGCCGACCAATACGCTGAGTTTCATACAATACCTTTGCTTGTGAAATCGGTTTCACAGAGTTAAACCGAGGCTTAAAGTATTCAATAACTAAACAAATAAAGGTATGGAAGAAAAATTCAATCTAAACCAGTTGCTCCAAAAGCCCATTGCTATGATGACCGGCGAGGAACTTTGTTTTCTAATTACAAAAAGTGTAGAGTCCACAGAAAAAGCTACATCCCCAATAGCTCCAAAAGGCAACTACTATGGAATAGAGGGTATTGCCCGTGTGTTTGGATGTAGTGTACCTACGGCTAATCGCATTAAGAAGAGCGGTATAATTGACAAGGCTATCACACAAATAGGACGAAAAATTGTAGTGGATGCAGACCTTGCATTATCGCTGGCAAAGGAATCGGGTGGTATCCACATTAAAGAGTAAACAGTATGAAAGAGAATTGGAAACAGCAGCTGGCAACAGACAGCTACGGGAATCTTTTCCGCTCCATAAGTAATTATAGGCTCATCTTTACATCGGATGAAAACTTGAGCATGATAAAGTACGATACCTTTTCTCAGGATGATATATGTTTCTGTTCTTTATTCCATAATGTCAATGGCAATAAAATTGATGAAGAGTCAGTTGGAAAGATACAAGACTACCTGGAAAGGACATACAAATTATATCTGACGCAGAACAAAGTATTTGAAATATTAAAAACAACCTCTTTGGAACGTGGTTTTAATCCTGTACAGGATTTTATCACCCAAGAAATATGGGATGGGCAACCTCGTATAGCCACAACTATTATTGATTATTTAGGAGCGGAAGATACTCCACTTGTAAGGGAACAAACAAAGTTATGGTTCGTAGCGGCTGTTGCCCGGGTTTTTACCCCCGGTTGTAAGTTTGACAACGTATTGACTCTGCCTGGTCCCCAGGGCATCGGAAAAAGCACCTTTTTCAAAACCATCAGTGGAAAGTGGTTCAACGATTCGTTCTCTTTTGCCAGTGGTGACAAGGAGAAGGTAGAAACCATAACCAATGGTTGGATTATAGAAATAAGTGAGTTGAACGGTTTAAAACGGGCAAATGATGCAGAGGCAGCCAAAGCTTTTCTGAGCCGCTGTAGTGACTTCATGCGTCCTGCATACGGACATAAGGTAGTGGAATTTATGCGGCACAATGTCTTCGCAGCTACTACTAATGAAACAAATTTCCTGCAAGGTGACAATGGAAACCGTCGCTGGTGGATAATCCCGGTCAAAGGTAACGGTCATGTATCAGAATGGTTGGATATTTTACAACGTACTGTTCCTCAACTTTGGGCAGAAGCGTACGTCTATTATCGGCAAGGAATGAAACTTTACTTAACACCAGATTTAGAAATCAAAGCAAATGAGGTACAGGGGCAACATTCCAACATTCTTGTTGACCCCATCATGGAAGATTTGGAAATGTATTTGGAGCGTGAGATCCCCATCCAATATGCAAGTTGGACTATTCCTAACCGATTGGCTTATCAAAAAGGAGCATACCCAGATTCCAACTTCAAAATGACCACACTCAATATGGTTTGTGCCCGGCAGATTATAGAGGAACTACCCAATGATATAGTCAGGCGCAATCCATCTAAGTACACATCACAATATATTAATCGCCTGATGTCTATGATTCCTAATTGGAAACGGAGTGATCAGGAAAAGGTCAAGGGGCTGCACCCTGCATATTGCGACAAGACAGGACGGACAAAGCATCCTTGGGTGAGAGTAGATACGCCAGGCGAAGAAGCCAGTACAACATTATTATTGTGAACAGAATTTACCATTCAAATTAAGGGAAAAGACAAATATCATGTCCCTTTGTCCCTCTTTCCCAAGAAAAATAATAAAAACAAAAAGTAGATAAAAAGAAAGTTATAAGATATGCATGGGACATGGGACAAAATGAATTGACTGTATGAAAAAGGAAGAGCTAATCAAGCTAATACAAAAGTATGAACCACTACTGGCAAATGCGGTCAGCCATATGGTGGAGTATATTCAAGACAATTATTCTGCAGCATATCCAAGCAAGGTACAAACCGAAGCTGTGAACGATTATCTGCGGAGTGTTTATGCTGACGGAGATGGCAGTATGTCAGAAAGAAATTGTGAACACCGCCGTATCGCTTCACAGAAAATCACGATTGCTGCTATTCCTGTTTTGGATAACTACCAACTTGATAAGCTGCAAAATGTGCTTGACCATATAGCCTACGACAAGGAATATTATATGCCAGAGAGAGGATATGGAATGCACCGTTAACTTTTTCTTTTGGCTGCACTATTTATAAAAGATCTTCAAATAAACAGACGATGAAATCAAATTTGAACTATTGTATAGTACTTTCGTCAGAGCAGCTTACGTATCTGTCAGAAAGTAAATACGGCATTGACCGTATGAAGATTCTGCACCGCCTTATTGAAAAGGCAGTATTGAAAGAAACCAAGTATGCCATAAAAGGCTTCTCTACGACCTTGCAAGTGGGACAAGCCGTCCTTTCGGAGGTAGAATTGTCCAGCAAATTGGGCTATGATAAAAAAACTGTATCCCGTGTACTTGACAAGATGAACCAGTTAGGAATTGTCACATCTACACAAAGCAACCGAACAAGTATCCATACGCTGAAATGTATATCGGCATGGATGCAGGACGGCAACCGAATTGACAATCCTTTCTATGTCCGTTTAAAAGACAGACCTGACGATATGGAAGGAATGCCTGTAAACTCAGTTAAATGATACGGTTAGTATTTTGTCTGTGTTCCATAGTAAATTTGGATAGCCATATAGAAGAAGATTTTCTCAACTATAAGAATCAAGAATGGCATAAAACAAATATAGATACAAAACTTTGTAATGGTATACTTTTGTATTGACACAAGTAATACCTACAGTTTTGATAAGATAGTTTTTTTACCCTATTGTTTGTTATATATTATGTTTCTGTTTTACCACAAACTATAGCAGAGGAAAAATTCAGTGAAAAATATTTAGAGTAAATGTCAAGTATAGCAATATCTAAAACGTAATGTGTCCAAAGCGATTATGTGTGGTATTGCAAGAAGTTCCTATGTCGCACAAATTCGCTAAGCTCATTCGTACTACATAGGCATTTTTCGGCGGTCGCAAGCTCCCACCGTGTTGTACCTTTTAAATTAAAGACCACTTATAAATGTATAATAAAACATGAAAAAGAAAATCGATAATAATACCAATGAAGAGAATAGCAAGAATGCCAAGAAAATTATAAGACGTAACCTGCGACTTGAAGCTCGTGTAACAGAGAAGGAATATTTCCAAGCCACAGAACTAGCCAAAACCTGCGGCTTGTCCATAAGTGACTACATACGCCGTACAGCTTTGGGGCAGCATCCACGACAACGACTGTCTGAGCATGAAATAGAAGCCCTATGTAGTTTGGCAGATGCAAGGGGTGACCTTATCCGTATTGCAGCAGCCGTTAAGTCCATACAAGCAGATAAACGAGCCATGTATTTTAGTGATACCAGGTTTGTGGAACAATGGATGATCGCAGCAACGCAACTAATTAATCGCTGGAACCAGATAGAAAATTACCTTACCGAATAATTTACTTACCCATTATGATAGCAAAGGCCTCTACCATATCACATGGAGCGAATGCCATAAGATATTCCGTTAACAAAGAGAAAGCGGATATAGTAAAAGCCAATCTCCTTCCAGATAATATTACTCCGGAAGCAATGTATGGGCGAATGATGCTTGTTCAAAAAAAATATGCTGAGAAAATCAATAAGGGCAGACCGCTTGGCAGGAACGTGATAAGAATCGAAATTTCCCCATCCGAGGAAGAAAGCCGGGGATGGACAATTGACGATTGGTTACGTTTGTCAAATGAGTTCATCCGCGTATTTGATTCCATAGATCTCTCTGGTAAGACCAAGAGGGCTTCTTCAAAGCATACCAACCTCAAGAACTCTCAATACATCGCAGCTCTACACAGGGATTCCCAAAGTGGTATTCTCCACCTACACATTGATGCCAACCGTGTGGATATAGACGGAAAAATCAATGATAGTCATAAGATTGGCGAAAGGGCTGTTCTGGCTGCGAACATCATCAACGAGAAACGAGGCTGGATACAGTCTGAAGAAATAGGCATACACCATAGGCAGGAAATTTCAAACATCTGTATAGAGATACTTCGCTCTATGGAAAAATTCAGCTGGCAGCAGTATAGAACAGAACTGAAAAAACGAGGCTATAAAGTGCATTTGCAAGAAAAAGACGGAGGTGGAGTTTATGGCTATTCCATTAAGCGTGGTAACTCCACCTATAAGTCGTCCGTGTTGGGTATCGGGAGAAACCTGACCCCTTCAAAAATAAAGACTACTTGGGCAAAACTTCATTCGCAGAAAAGGAAATTTGAATCGAAAGCGCCTACTTCCCGACAAGCACGGACAACTGACAGGACTCCTGTTATACAACCTTCAACTATTTCACAGCCTGCTATGAAACATTATGATATAATGACAGACGAATATCACAAATTCCACGTGGAGATACCCGAAGCCGCAGACAATATCATTCGTCAAGATTGTTCTTTGGAGGATGCCCATCCATTTGCCAAGATTGAAGAGATACAGCACACGGCTCTTTTGCTTTTTGCCGGATATTTGGATGCTGCTACAAGTATGGCGGCATCAAGTGGTGGAGGTGGCTCTGACACAGGTGGTTGGGGAAGAGATAAGGACGAGGATGAACTTGAATGGGCACGCCGCTGTGCAAGAATGGCAAATAGTATGTGCAAACGTAAGAAAGGACTTCACAGATAAATTAACAATCAAAAAAACATGAATCATGGGAATTAGAAAATCAAAAATCACACCATCAATAAACGTTGATGATATGTTGAAAAAAGCTGAAATCAGCCATGAAATAGAAACTGAGAAACTGGATGTCGATAAGAGGCTCAAAGAAATATGTGAAATAAAAGAGACTTTGTTGAAAATTCAACAAAACCTTCAGGATGCCATTAAAGCCGAAGGTAATGCTTCAGTGGTGTTGAAGAAGGCTATCAGTAACTCCAATAGCATTGTTAATGGCATTTGCAATGCTATTGTAAAAGCCGAGCAAAATACAGAATTTAGAGCAACTATAAAATCTGAACATTTTGCCCAACTCCAACAACTCCTAAACCAGTCTGTCAAAACATGGGAAACCATATTGGAGAATCATCGTTCCGAACAGACGAAAATGTTAACGGATCATGAATCCAATATACGCAAAATTCTCAAACAAAATGAAGGTATTTGGTTCTCAGATTTCTGGATGAAAGTTTTGGTAATATTTTTGTTCGTTTATACGGCTGCATTGGGATTGATTGTATATTGCGTTACATAATTACCATGGCTTTGCTATTTACTATATAATAAGAAGGATTACCCCTATTTTTAACTTGCCAGCAAATTACCAGCAAGTTTAAAAACAGGATAATATATTACCTAATTTTCAATTGATTATAGAATTGCAATGATTTCTTGGCAAGTTAAACCAAAACAATAAGAACGACACTATAGCAATAAATTTCTATTGATAATTACTCTTAACGCATTGGCATAGAAGATTTATACCCTTTGAAAGGGTTTATCCCCTTAACTTTCTTATTTAAAACAAACTTTCAATTCCTCTAAACACTGTTTTGTTCTCACTGCATCTGGAGTTTGAGTTGTGCCGGCAATGTATAATTGAGTCAAACAATCTATCGTATTTTTGAGTATTTCAAGAACGGATTCAACAAGTTCTGGTAACATGACATTCATTTTATTTCCCTGCGAGTAAAATTTATTTCGTGCACCAGAAGATATCAAGTTTCCATTTTCATCGAAATCCGGTGCATACACTATTACATCAGCCGGAAATCCATCTACCGCAGTATTATAAACAGAACAACGAAAATCCCATGGACCATTATGTACATATTCATTACGAATGACTTCTATTATTCTTACATTTTTATTTGCAACGAAAAGCATTCCATTTTTCGTAAGTGCAGAATTAATTATATTCCTGAGTTTATCAACATTATACAGAAAACCATTGCTGTTCATTTTTGAATAGTTTGAAAAATCTCCATATTTAGTATATTGAGCCTGTTCTATTGCTATTTTAGAAAGTAGGTCAAAAGTAGAAGCAAGTGAAACAAATACACCATTAAGAGATATATGAACTTCAGTTTCCCATTTGCCACAGGTACGGGCTGCAGAAGTGTAGTCCTTCTCTTTGTATTTTAGCTCAAATGGTATAGACTTGTAAAAATCCTGCATAAACATTTCAGCAGCTTCCAAACGGTCTTGAACTGCTGCAATTATGTACCAAAGATCATAGTAATAAATAAATTTGCGAACTATAGGTATGTCTATTTTCTGTCTATATTTCTCATATTGTATTTTAGAAAGAGACAACTCTGGACTTCGGCCTCCATCACAAACCCATTGTGGCATCAATGCTTGAATTATAGAGCGATCAATGTCTTGAAATAAGAAGTTGTCAATACTTGTATATAAGTATTGAATTGAACTTTCAAGTTCTGTAAAATACTTGTAGCAATCATTAGGAGTAATTTGTTTTTTACACATAAATAAGCGTTTAATCCAAAAAATAAGTTTATCAGTATTATATAATTTCATCATTGAATCCAGAATATGGATGAAAGTATTTATGATATTTTTGTTAGTTTATACGGTAGTATTAGGACTAGTTACAAATTGTACCACATGAAATATCATGCCCAACAATACAATAGACCGGCTTTCCTTCCTTATTATGACTTTTTATTATTCCACTTCAGAATAAGGTTCACTAAATAGTGGACTCTTCTCCATGGCATGAATAACCTCAATTTTTGTTTCTTCGTCCAATTCCTGCCCATTGATTACAAAGCGGATGATTTTACCAAGCAATTCCTTGCCTATATTACCAGCAGCCACATGCCAGATATAAGCTTCCATGTGAGGCAAGAAATGGAAACCTGCCCACCCATACCTATTTTTAATAAGGAAATGAGCACCAATAACAAGTGATATACGTTTATTTCCATCTGCGAAATAATGTCCAGTACAGAAGGCATATACAAGATATGTAAGTTTTTCTTCAAAAGAAGGATAATATAAATCATTTTGTACCAAGTCAAGTACCATTTCAATGCCACTTCTTTCTCGAATGCCAGACATTCCTCCACCACTTTGCTTAATAGTATCACAATAATACATGAGGATGTCATCAAATGACAGATAAATTATCTCATCCATTTCTATTATTTCTTTAGACGTTCAAGTGTCTTACGGTTTTCATCGTTGTCCAACAACTTTTCTAAATCTATAGATTCCGTTCCGATAAAACGATCAAACTCTTCAGGAGACATAGCTCGTATATATTCTGCTATATTATCATGATAAACATCACGAAGTCCAAGATCCCTTGAGGCCATCTTTTGCCTTGCATCGTATAAGAAAGGTACCATTACTGGACTTTCTGCTTGCTCACTTATCAGCATTTGAACCTCTGCAATTGTAAGTTTTCTATTCAATTCATTATATTTGTTATGAATAGCAGCACCAACACCATTCTCAAACGAGCTGATGACTCTTAATACTTCGGCATACATTGTAGCACGAGCATTGTCTTTAGGTTCCAGTTTAAGTAAATCTTTATACTCTTTTGCATTTTCGCGAAATACAGCTTTATAAATCATATCTGTAACTACAGAATATTTGTAAGTAGGATGGCCATCTACATAAGCATTGATAGATGATGTCAAATTCTTACGATAATTATCCTCTTGTATTGCAGCAGGTAGGTATTCACGATCACGCCAATTGATATATTTAGTTCCTCCCCCAGCTTTTTCATTAATGGTTGAAATTACTATGTCAAGAATCAGACTTCTTACTTTCTTAGCCTTTTCGCTCTCAGCAAGTAGCATACCTATATTCAAAAAGGCACGAAAATCAAATAGACTTAATTGAGTTGTTTTGGTCGCGAAAGTTTTTTCGTGAGCAAATTGTAACTTCATCTCTTTCAGCTTTTTACCCTTACATAAAAAGTAGCCATTATGCTTTAGCTCCTTCTCGTTTGAAGCTAGATAATTATCTATAGTTCTTATATCCACCTCATAGAATTCCGCTACCATTTGTTTTGTCAGATAATATTTGCCTTCGTATTGAAAAGTTTCTATATCAAGGACTTCTTTTATGCGAAGAATGGCCATATTATTATTCAAAATATTCTGGCGCTCTATGGCAGAAGTCGTTAAATCTCTAGTCATATTCTTCTATAAATTATAATATTTTGTATTAAAGTTTACAAGCGTATGAAAAATGGTTCTGATATCCAACCCTATGTAAGGGGAATCAAGTTGTTCAACACCAATAAAAATCTTACGTCCATGATCAGTCTTTGGCCGTTCAGTTATCTTCACCACTTCTTTCACAATGCCCTTATAGCAACCGATGATGTGCGTAGCGTTATTAGCCTTCTCGTCATTCACTCGCCAGTACTTTACAGTACAGTCATACACAGATGAGCGATAAAAAGGATTACTGTGATCATTATTTAACCATGCTTCATACGAGTTCTTGATATTCACAAATATTATTCGATGTTTATTATTTATTGTTGCCATACTATTTGATTATTATTCATGAATAATTATGTCAAGCATCTTTTCTTGATGAATGTGCATATCTTCCGCATTCCATTCCATTCCTTTTTCTCTGTCAAAATCGCCGTTGAGTATTGCTTTGCAGTTATCTTGACACATTTGCATCATAATTTTGAATTTCAACGAAGCAACGCTAACTTGGTCTGATTTTCCATCGCTGTAATGATCAAGCTTAGTTCTAGGATCCCAATTAGAACCTGAACTGTTTGCTTCCGCTCCAATCATCGCGAAGTTGCCGAAACAATTGATTTCGTCTGTGCTGAGAGGCCTTCCTTCTCCAGCCTTGGCTTGTGGATAATAATGCTCTAAAGTCTTTCTTGTACGAGAAAAATAGAAGTTATTAAACGGTTCAAGTTCAAAATCACTACATCCTAAATCTTCAAAAAATGCGCGACGTTTAGGACTCTTACTCGCTAACTTGTTGCCTCGAAGTGCATCTGCGTACTTTTTCCAAAGCATGTAGTCAGTATAGTTGAATACGAACAATGGGATGTCGTACTTACCCTGTTTGTAGATAATACTGAAAGCCTCCTTATAATCAACACCTTCAATGCCTATCTCATAAACATTCAATTCACTATCTTTCAAAATGGCACTATCAAATGCATTGGGGCCAGGTTGATTTCTTTCGTTCAAGCAATCTGCATTCAAATAAACATCGTAGAAGTACTTATCAGCGAGACATTGCAAAAACTCGAGATATTCTTTATCTGAAAGTTCATAGTTATCGAAAAGGAACATTATACAATAGAACAAATAGTTCTTACGCTGTTTTGGTGTAAATGAGACCTCAAACATAGAAAGCAAATGAACAAGTTCCTTCTGTATATCCTGTGTACTTGTCAGATTCTTAGGGTATCTTTTCTTCTTTGTTTCAAGATAGTAATACTGCAATTTCCAAGGGTTATCACCTGAGGACTCCTTGTCATTGAGAGTATGATGAACTACATAGTTGTCAAGTAAGAACTTTGCCTTCAAAAGATTAAAAGCAAACTGTTTTGCAAACTCGGCTTTGTTATCAACTGACATAAGGGCGCTAAGAAATTCATTCAGCAACTCTTTGTCATCCAAAGTAAAAGTAAGCGGATCAAAGCCACTAAGTTTCATTCTTGTTACTTTAAGAACTATCAACAAGAAATTAGGAAAATCGATTATTGGCTGAAACTGATCATTTTGTTCTATATCTGTAGAATCCTCTATTTTCATAATAGGTTTCTGCAGCAGATTTAGAATAGTCTCTTTACCTTCAGATTCATCCTGCTCCGGTATCTCATTAAAACCATTGATCTTAAACTTATGAAGATTATATCCGAACACATTGCTATCAGGGAAAGCCTGCTGTATATAGATATTCATCTCGCTACAAGCCTCCCATATGCGACTGAACGTAGCCAGCTCTTTCTTGTTCTTCAGATACTGACTTAGTGTTGACTTAACAATCTCATGCTTTTCTAACTGTTCACCACGAGAGTTCATGACCTCAAAATAATGGTTCAAATCTACATCCTTGGGGACACTATAGTGTATGATATGCACTAAATCCAAAAAATACTGTTCAAAAGATGGTCGTTCTGACTTACTTACTATGGTATTTATTGCCTTTTCTGCAAACTTATATCCATTTCTGATACCTTCATCAACCTCATCGCCAAGTTTAGGATAATTCTTTAGGTTATTGATAGTAGAAGCAGATATTTTACGTGCTCCATAGGTCAATTTATTCCTGAAATCCTTGATACCCAAAGCATTCAGTATGATGTAAATTGTAGTTAATCTTTGCTGGCCGTCAATCACTTCATACTCGTTATCTCCACGCTTATATGTTACCAACGTACCAATATAATATGGAGCATTATCATTCTTTCGCCAGGAATCATATATATCCTTTATTAAGGCTGTGATTTCGTCTTCTTCCCAAGCATAGTTACGCTGATATATAGGTATCACATATTTCTTTGCTTCCTGGTTCTCTATATAAATCTGGCGTATTGAACGCTCTTTAAGCGGTAATGTTTTATCCATAATTCTACTCGGAATAAAAAGTGGGTTTGAAAAAATGCAGATAGTTCTTAAAGACGTCATCTTCCATTTCGTCAACAGTTCCTTCATCTATGCTTTTATATACTCGGTTGTCGTAGATGTTGTCGTATGAAAGAGGATTTAATCTGTCAGCCAAGAGGCTCAATAGTGATATTGGCGTATCAGAGTCTGCTATTAGTTTATATATATTAAGTGAGTTGATTACATCTCTCTCGCATCTTTCAAGTATATAATTCTGTGCTGAATGCCAACCGAGATGGGAGTATTGTGCACGGAGCGAATATGCCCAAATAAAGGCGTAAGTTACAAATTGCTCAAACAAGTCTGTATCTGTTTTCGTAGGATATGTTGCAGGGCAGAAACGATCAACATAAAGCAACAATGCAGTATCAAATAACAATCGCGTTATTTTGTTACCAACCCCTTTGCTAAAATGCTTGTCCAAAGTCTTGACAATTATGTCTCCTTTGATATAAAAACCTTCGTATTGACTATTGTCTTGAATATCCTTCAAAATGTTATAGTAGTGTTTCGTATAATCAAAGAATGGTTTTCCTGCAATGATTGGAGTATTCAATTGAAAAGCATTAACTTCTCTCGTACCTGAAACAAATGGCATAGCCGATGAATTTATGAAATCAGCATACGAAAATGCACTCTTATAGAATTGAGCATAAGGTGTGCGAGCCATCTTCGTAATACCTTTGAATTTGTAAATGTTGTGTTCATTTAGTTTATAAGCCCAATTCCCATTTATCCACTCTTTGACCCTATATAGATAGTCACCGAAAAATGAAGCCAGTTCATGCTGAGGTATCTTCTCCCATTCCTTAACAATTTGCTCAGTTTTTCGCTCGTCTATGTCTGACATCTCACGCAAATGGTATGCTTTTAGTAAATCGTGTGGATATAGTGCCTTACCTCGAGCATTCTGAGAATCGAAAAATTGGAATGCCTCTGACACATCATCAGTAATAACCACAATCAACTCGCATTGTTTCTCGATAAAATCACGCAATTTCCTCATGTCACGAATATGCTCCAAGTTCCCATCCCCTTCTGTACTTTTATATGTTCTACGTCTGAACGCATTCAGGTTGTTAGGAATATTGTGGCGACTAAACTGATTATTAAATACCCGTTGATTCAAGAAACTAATCTTACGTCTATCTTTTGGTTTTTCAAGTTCATATAAAGCATACAACAATAATGAAAATGTTATGGTTCGCTGCTGACCATCCACAATGTTGTATCTTTCCAGGCTTTTATCATCCAGATCTTTATGCAAGATAAGTGTGCCAACGCGGTAAACCTCCTTGTTATTATTTTTTGCCTCAATTATATCATCAAGCAACTGTATGGCATTTCGCGCAGTCCACTTATATGGACGCTGATATTCTGGCACAGTAAGCCTTACATTGTTGATAGGCTTACCATCTCCCCGTCTGGTTATTTTATTTTCCAAAAGCAAATCACCTATTGTTGTTATTGATAATGTCAGATTATTCATATAGTCATTGTTCTATTTTATTTAATATAATACTCAATAAGTTTGCATTATTATAAATACAATTGATGTTATAACACTGATTAAAGGTGTTGTTTTATAGCTCATACATTTGTTTTATAAAGGTTCTTATCCACGCTGGCATGAGTATTTCATCTGCCATTACATTTTCTCTTTGTTCTTTCTGAAGCACATTCTTAATTTGCTTGGTAATATCGTCAGTTATATTATTTTTTCCTATTTCTTTTAATGCAAATGTAACTAACATTGCAAGTGGATTAGTGAATGAGAGATTTTTCGGAGTCGTATATTTGAACTGTATAGAGCGACCATTTCCGAGGCTTACCTTACGTGGCGCACCATCAGTTAAATAAACAATATTCATTGGTACTTGGGTTGATATACCTAATCTGTTCAAAGCATAAATGCCAGTAGGTACAATACGTGCTTTATCTCTACGAGCTATCGTTTCGGCAATTTGTTCTATGGATGGCATCAATATGCCAAGCCCCAAGACCGTATCAATCTCAGGATATAAATATATACCTCTAGCCAAACGAACGATATCACCTTTTGCAGTTAGTCGTTCAAGACTTTTGCCAACAGCCTTTACTTCACCGTATGACGTAAAATCAGAAGGAAAGAAGATACTTCCTCTTCCTTTATCTTTAATAGCTGCAAAAATATTGTCTTCTATACTTGCCATCACACTACGTTTGTCGCAAAAATATAAATTATTTGCGACTAATTCAAGGATTGGCCCAAATATAATATTACTTATTAAGACACTATAGTCGTTTTAAATGATATTGGAATATTGTTTGACAAAGAGGTAATTTTCGATAAGACAAAAGAGAAATATTAAGAAACCAAGAATGATAAAATTCGCAGTATTGTTAGGGACAAGCTTAATAAGAAAGGAAAACAGCAATTTATATTGGAAAATCAAACAGGAATATAGTAAAAGTGAGGAAAATTGAATTTTGATTATAATATACTATTGTCGTAGAGTGATATCACATGCTATAAAATTTATTCCCAACAATAAATAATCTATCACGGAGATTAGTAGAAACTCAATCTTCAAAAAGATGAAACTCAAACCTTTTGTTTTCGCATTGTTTTCGCATGAAAGGAAAAAAGGCAGTTAGCGAATTGCTAACTGCCTGATTTTCAATGTGGACCAGCCTGGGCTTGAACCAGGGACCTCCAGATTATGAGTCTTTTTGTGGGGTATTTCATGTAATTACATGAGGTACTATTGCGCTGATAATCAGTGACTAATGAATTTTGCAGTTTGCAGGAAAATCACTATATTTGCACCAGTTTTCATGCGAAAAGGTCACCTGAAGGTCACCAAATGAACACGATTTCACTTGTAAATGAAGGTATTATGGAGAATGGAAAGATGAATAAGGTTACTAAAACTACAAAAGAGGATGCAAAAACCACATCAAGAGGAGAAAAATGCCTTGCGAAATTCACGGCTGCGAATGGCAATGTATATGGTTCGCTGACTCTTGACATACGAAAAGCGGGCGACTATTCGCAACCGCTTCCAGTAGCTGTGCGTGTGTGTCATGGCGGACAAAAGATTTTCCTGCGTTTAGGAAAATCATACACTATGGAAGAATGGTTGGTTCTTTGCGATTATGAGAAAAGCGGTCGGCGCATCCAATTAGCGGAGCGTAACGACATGAAGAATCTGATGGACAGAGTGGAACTGATGGTTAACCAACTTATCTCGGAAAACAATTTCTCTCTTCGCAAGTTGCAAGACAGGTTCCAAGGCAAGAAAGACGATGACAGCACCATCATCACAGTTTGGGATTCGTACATTCAATCTAAGACCAATGAAGGCAAGGCTGGTTCCGCTCGTTGTAGTAAGGATGTACGCAATCGCTTTGTGAAAGATTTGGGAACGGATGTATCGTTTGCAGATATTAACCGTGACTTTATCTTGAAATGGGTAAAAATCATGAAGAAGAATGAATTGAGCACCACCACTATTGCTATCGCACTTCGCAGTCTAAGGACTATAATCAATATGTGCATAGCTAACGGACTGATGAAAGGTGATACCAAAGAAATGTTTAAGGATACGGGCTACAACAAAGCGCAGAGCCGTAAGCATGAGTTTCTTGACGTGGCTACCATGCGGAAGCTCTATGACTTTTGGAAAGCTGACGAGGCAAAAGACAAAGATGGAAACGAACTGTTCCTCGGCAGAGAGAAGTATGCCATATTTCGCGACCTTGGACTATTCCTTTTTATGTATCTGGGCGATGGGCAGAATCTTGCTGATACACTCCGACTGACTTATGATGAACTATACTATGCCACTCATGGCAAGCAGCTTCGTTTCCTTCGCCACAAAACTCGTGAGCGGAACGAGAGTGCCAGCGAAGTGATATTTCCTGTCACTCCCGAGATTCAAGAGATACTCAACCGGTATGGCAATGTCCCAAAACTTGGGCGGAGGGTATTCCCCATCATGAGTGAGCTAATCACACCAGAACAAGAGATATGGGTTATCCAACGCTACAACAGATATATACGTGAGCACATGGCAAAAGTTGCCAAACTATTGGATATGGAACAGGCACCATCACCCACTTGGGCAAGGCACAGTTTCGCAACCAACCTCAATAACTCTGGTGTCGTACCTTATAAATATATAAGCGACAGCATGGGGCATAGTGGCGGCGGTGACATTACTTCCAATTATATCGGTGCCTATCCGCTTGCAAAGATGCTGGAGTATAACCATTATCTACTCAATGAGAAGTCGAAAGAAAGTACTCCTGTGGTAGATAAGAAAGCCCTGCTTGAGATGCTGAAAGGCTTGAGCGAGGAGGAACGGATGGAGTTGATGGCTAACATATCAGACTAATTATAGTTGCTCACCGCAAGAATGCCAAGTGAAATACCGCAAAAAAGTGGATTGAAATGCCACAAAAATACCGAATAAAACACCGCAAAAAAGTGGATTGAAATGCCACAAAAAGCACGAATTGGCCATGCATTTCGCAGAAAATGTGTATCTTTGCAATTGAAAAAGCATATTATATGAGTTACTATAGAAGAACTGCCGATGCCCTGTTGCAAGACTTGCTGGATGCATTTGGGGCTGTATTGATAGAAGGACCAAAATGGTGTGGCAAAACCACAACTGCGTCTCAACTTGCAAACAGCATCTTAAAAATGCAAGATCCAGGTATGCGTGACGAGTATTTAGTCACTGCAAAAACTAAGCCTTCCATTCTGTTAAATGGAGATACGCCCCGTCTTATTGACGAGTGGCAGGACGCTCCAATGTTGTGGGATGCAGTACGAACTGTTGTTGATGATCGTCAAATCCCCGGACAATTTATACTTACAGGTTCCAATGCCGTTGACAAATCCCAAATACACCATTCTGGAGTTGGTCGTATTGCCAGACTGCGTATGCTGCCTATGAGTTTGTGGGAATCACAAGAATCTACAGGTGAAGTTTCGTTGAAAGAACTTTTCAACAATCCAGATTATGATATTGACGGTAAGATGTCTAAGATGACCGTTGAGGAATTAATCTTTGCAGCCTCCCGAGGCGGATGGCCAGCTTCTTTGTTGGCTCGTACCCCAAAGGCTCAACTACTCGTTGCAAAGAACTATGTTCAAACAATTTGCTCCAACGACATTTCTAGCATTGATGGCAAGAAAAGAGATGCCAGACTGACCAGTATGATACTTCGGGCGTATGCCAGAAATGTTTCGACTCTGGTAAAGAAGAAGTCGCTTTTGGATGATGTGACCTCATCTGGCGAAGTAAGTTGCCACGTGGACACATTTGATGACTATGTTGCAGCTTTGGAAAAGCTATTTGTTATCCAGAACATAAGTGCATGGTGTCCTGCAATTAGAAGTAAAACCGCTATCAGAAGTGGCGTGAAACGATGTTTCTGCGACCCTTCCATTCCGATTGCTCTTTTGGGGTTGTCTCCTGAAGCGTTGAGCATGCAGCTCAAGACGTTTGGGTTTATCTTTGAACAGATGTGTATTCGTGACTTAAAGGCATATACTATAGACTTAAACAGTCACGTGTCTTATTATCATGACCGATATGATTTGGAAGCGGATATAGTGCTGCATCTGGAAGATGGACGGTATGCCTTGATAGAGTGCAAACTTGGCAGTCGTGAGATTGACGATGGAGCCAAGCATCTGCTTGAACTCAAAAGGCTTATACAGGAACATAACACAACAGAGAAACAGATGCCCATTCGGGAACCGGATTTGCTGATAGTGATGACTGGTGGAAGCATGGCATACACTCGTCAGGATGGCGTGAAAGTCATTCCGTTGGCTTGTCTTAAAGATTAACCCTATTAGCTAAAATAACACTTATGGGCAATAAGATGAAGGAATGGTTTGAGGCGAACCAAGAAATCTATGCAGAGTTCAAAAGCAAGTTTCATTCCACATTGGACATTCTATCACAAGATGGAACCAATGTGGCAGAATGCGATGAAACTTACTCGCTTCAAAATATGCTTTTAGAGGCAATGGCTGCAAAGAATATGCCTGTTGAGAACATAATAAACACCTTCTCTAAAGCCGCAGAAGAAGGTGATGTGGCTGCTTGTTGTATGCATTGCTATTTGGAATTGGATAATGGGTTTGAGGAAATAGAGAGTGCCATGACTAAATTTGAGCAATCTACCGATGCGCAATATATCAAAGATGGGGTTAAATTCAACTTGCAGGATAAAGAGCAGGAAACTCAAGAGGCATCAGACCGAGAACTGAATCTATTGCGTTTGCGCCGTTGGCATTACGAACACCCGAAAGAATATCAAGAGTTCACAAATCTCTTCACAAAAGCATACGAGGGTGACATGAGCCTCGCCCTTAAAGGTTTTTCCTACTTGATAGAACTGCTGTCACTTGATGGTATAAAAGGTATCTCCGAATTATTGTTAAGCCTATGCCCAGGAACTGAGAGCTACAACAAAGCTCAATTTTCTAATGTTAGTCAGCAGGCACACGAAAAACTGACTGAATTGTTTGCCTCTACATTTAACAAAGAGGAAACAAAAGATAAATTGCAGCACAATAATCCTTTCTTGTTCAGTGTGTTCTATTGGATGATATTTGATAATGGTTTCGTGAAGGTCGCAGATTTATTATCCAAAACAATGATGGGAGAGAAGCCTTCTTTTTGGCAGAAAAACTTTGGCGAACAAATTATGCGCTCTTTGATGCTTACCAGTATGGATAAAGCGACTTACACTAAAGGAACATGGAAAGCAGCAAACAATCGTGTAGTCAAAGATGTAGCTAATTCTGCATTACAAGAGAGTAAAGGCAGACGTGGACGTAAGCAAGTCTGTGTCCTGCTTGAAGAAATGCTTATACAACCTCATGCAGGACTTCTTACCAACGAGATAGAAAAAATACTCACCGAATGGATGGAAACGAATGATACGGATTCTATTCTTGCTTATATTTTTGCTGCGCTGACCAATGGAAGCTTGCTTAATGATACCTATAACTATCGTACTTTCCATACAGCCATCTTGGAAAAATTCCCATCCCTTGGATTTAAGTCTGGCTTTGATTGGGGAGAAGCCCTTTATAATGCCATTGTCAGTGAACGTGGCAACGACTATAATTTGAGTTTATCAGAAAAGACTGTTCAAACAGGAAAAGAACAGGCAAAGTTGATAAGCATAAGACTGCGCACCTTACTTTCCCCTGATGTATATTGATTGCATCATGAAGGCTTGATTTGTTAAAAAGAAACGCTGTTCCGTTAAAAGCACCTCGGCAGAAATCGTCATGATTTTTACCGAGGTGCTTTCATTTTATTCCATCGTAATTTCGCAGCGTAATTATTAAAACAACATGATATGCAAGGCAATTTTATAATGTTACAGAAGGATGACCTGAAACAGGTTGTTTCTGAATTGGTGGAAGAATTAGTTGGGAAAAAGCCACAGGCCGATTTGACACCAGAAGAGAGTGACGAGTATTTTACTCGCGATCAGGTATGTGAACGACTCCACATAACCTATACCACCTTGTGGCGTATGCAGAAGGAGGGAAGAATTATAGTTCACAAATTGGGAGGACGTAATCTTTACTCGAAGAAGGAAATCTCCTCACTTCTGAAAGCTAAAGTACAAACTGCTAATAGCGCTAATCCAAATGTTTAATCTAAAAGCAAGCATTATGGAAGAACAATACATTCGAGTAGGCACTACTATATATAAGGTAGTGCAGCAGCCTTTGGCAGATGGAACGATGACTACCCGCAGATTGCAATGGAGCTTTGGCACTATCCGACAAGATTATGGTAAACACAATATCCCTACTATTGATAAATATAATGGTTTTTGCACAGTGCCAAGTCACACAGACTATCAAAAGGATGTTGCAGGTTTCTATAATCTGTATGAACCAATTGACCATGTTCCAGCAGAAGGGAATTTCTCTGATATTGAAAAACTGCTACACCACATCTTTGAGGAGCAATACGAACTGGGGTTGGACTATATGCAGTTGCTTTATATGCAGCCGACTCAGAAACTCCCCATCCTGTTATTGGTGTCAGAGGAACGAAACACAGGAAAGACCACTTTCCTGAACTTTCTGAAAAGTATCTTTCAGGACAATGCCACCTTTAATACAAACGAGGATTTCAGGAGCCAGTTCAATGCTGACTGGGCTGGCAAGCTACTCATCGTTGTGGACGAGGTGCTGTTGAGTCGTAGAGAAGATTCAGAGCGATTGAAGAACCTAAGCACAGCCCAAACCTACAAGGTGGAGGCCAAGGGTAAAGACAGACAGGAGGTAAACTTCTTTGCCAAGTTCGTACTATGTTCCAATAACGAACTTTACCCTGTTATCATTGACCCGGGAGAAAACCGCTATTGGGTGCGTAAAATCCGACCACTTGAAAGCGATGATACCAATTTCCTGCAAAAGCTAAAGGAACAGATACCTGCATTCCTCTATTATCTCCAGCACCGCACACTCTCCACCAACAAAGAGGGGCGTATGTGGTTTCATCCTACCCTTATCAGGACAGAGGCTCTTGACCGCATTATCCAGTGCAACCGCAACCATACGGAGTTGGATATGGTAGAGCTGATACGTGACATTATGGAAACGCAACACGTTGACAAGCTGTCGTTCATCCCTCAAGACTTAATACCGTTACTGACCATGAACGGTGTAAAGGTGGAGCAATGGCAGATACGAAAGGTCGTGAAAGATGTTTGGCGACTTACCCCTGCTCACAATGCACTGACCTATCTTGCCTATCAATGTGACTACACTAAGCCGGGGCGTGTTTCCTCAATTAGCAGAGTAGGACGTTTCTACACGGTGACCAAGGAGTTTATAGACTCTTTAGGTTTATAATCCTTTGTTGAGTTGTTGAATTGTTGAGAACAACAGACTAATCTTTGGTACTCAAACAAATACAATTCAACAAGCACTCAACAAGAGGTGTAACTGGGCAAAAGAGAAAGCTATTTTTCTTTTCACCAGCCCATTCTCTCAACAACTCAACATTTCAACAAATCACTCACATTATGACTATACAAGAAATAAAGGCAATCCAAATATCCAACTTCCTCGCAAGCAAGGGATATGAACCAATAAACAGAAAAGGAAATAAGTGGTGGTACTTATCGCCACTACATACGGAGAAAACCGCATCATTTAAGGTGGATTTAACCAAAAACGTGTGGTATGACTTTGCACTGGGTAAAGGAGGTAACATCATTGATTTGGCGATGCAACTATACCACACGCAAAACATTTCAGAAGTATTGCACATGATGGGGCATTCAATCATTCTACCCACAATACCAATCCAATCTACTTGCTCACAAAAGGACACTTCGTTTGAAGATATTGAGGTAAAAGAACTGGCTCATCCTGCTTTGCTACAATACCTCTCGGGAAGGGGTGTTGATTCTATTACAGCCAAAAGGCAGTGCGTGGAAATACACTACAAAAGTGCTGGCAAGCGATATTTTGCTATTGGCTTCAAGAATGATGCTGGTGGCTATGAACTTCGGAATCCATACTTCAAGGGATGTATTGCTCCGAAAGCAATCACTACGATAAGGAACCACGAAACAGCTTGTCACATATTCGAGGGATTCGTGGACTATCTCTCCTATCTCATACTACATGGCGAATGTGATGCGGTGGTACTCAACTCCATTGTAAACATCCCGAGTGCTCTCTCCATGCTCAATAAGTATTCTCAAATATGCTGCCACTTGGATAATGACAAAGCTGGCAGAATGGCCACCTGGCAGATAATGAAAGCATTGGGAGATAAGTGTACTGATGCCTCAAATGAGTATGAAGGAAACAAAGACCTCAACGAGTATCTGATGAACAAAAGCATGGCATTCCAACAAAAGGGAAGAAACAAATTCTGACTTGGCGGCTGGAGGCAAAGAGGTGTGGCGTGCATGACAGGGCTTGCCCTGATATAGCCCACTATAACTTCTCCACTTTCCTGTCGCTTATCCAAGCAAGGAACAGACGGAATCCGTCAACGCTTACCTGCATTCGGTATTTGCAGACGGTGACGGAACCATGTCGGAAAGAAACTGTGAGCATCGAAGAATAGCATCACAGAAAATCACCATCAATGCCATACAAGTGCTTGACAATCCCCAACTTGACCGACTGCAATGTGTGCTTGACCATATCGCATACGACAAGGAGTATTATATGCCAGAAAGAGGCTTCGGCATGAGGCGATAGCTTCTCTTTTCACGGCAGAGAGTTTTCCGCATGACAGTAACAAAACATTTACACAACTAATATCATACAACTATGAACAGTAATATTTTCAACAGTATTATCTTGAGTAACGAACAAGTGAACTATCTGATGGGTGGCACGGCTGGCATCAATCGCCTTTCATGCCTTTATCAACTCATTCAGATTGTGACACGACAGATTGAAACCTCAAATGAGGTTGGGGAGTCCACAACAGAATTGTGGGAAGTGAACATGTCAGAGGTGGCTCTATCCAAACTATGGAAGTGTGACCGAAAGACTGTCTCCAAGATGCTTGACCATATGAACAAATTGGGCATCCTTTCTTCTGTACAGACAAGACGAGGAAGTGTTCACACATTGCTATGCATTTCTGCATGGATTGTTGACGGCAAGAAATATGTCAATCCTCACTATGTTCCCATCAACCAAAGAGACTGTTCCGGCAAGTCTAATACTATGACTTCCACAACTGCCTTCCCCAACAAGGAGGATCCACCCATCAAGAATGGCGGTACTTCTCCAACACAACTTGCCAACAGTTCCTTTTCTTCCCTAACTTCAGGAAATGGCGATAATGGCGAGGAGGAAGATGTTCCACCGCCAAGCGTCTCTGACATGGAACTGGAGGCAGAAGCCAGAAGGCAATTCTTCAAAGAACAGATGGAAGCGGAGGATGCCCCACAATTGCTGTTGCTTGGGTAATTTGAGAACCATTATACAACAAATTTGTGAACATGTTCAACCGCAGTGCGTAGTGTGCTTGTGCGTAAACTCTGATAGCAGTGCTATGCAAGAAATACCAATGTCATACAAACGCACTTCGTTTGTACGTATGTCAATGGACTTCTTGAACGCTCGCAAGCTCGCATTGGGTTGCACACTTTTATAGAAGCAATACTTGGTATGAATAAGAAAATTATAGAAAAGGAGGCACCGAAATACACGAGCCGCCTGATAGTAAGGCTGACACCGCAGCTTCATAAGGAAATAGCGGAATATGCTGCCCTTTGCGGACTGACCACAAGCGCATACGCACGCAAGCGGTTGGAGGGCAAATATCCCAAACAACGCTTGACTGACAAAGAAATGGAGGCTTTGAACAGCCTTTCGGATGCCAGGGGCGATATACAGAAATTGTTCGGCTTCCTCAAAGGACGTCCGCTTACGGAACGTGAGAACATTCTCCGTAGCGAAATCTTTATGAAACGATGGAGAACAAGTGCAGAGGTAATCTTGAACCGCATGATTGAGATAGAGAAATACTTAACACAATAGAACATACGACATATATGATAGCAAAAGCAAAGGTAATAAGTCATGGCGCAAATGCCATACGTTACTCAGTGGATAAGGACAAGGCGGAGATAGTAAAGACCAATCTCTTGCCCGATGATATTTCCCCAACGGCAATGTGGGCAAGAATGCTTGCCTTGCAGAAGAAGTTTGAGGACAAGTTGAACCGTTATCATCCGCTCAAACGTAACATGATACGTATTGAAGTTTCCCCAACTTCGGAAGAAACACAAGGTTGGACGATGGAGGACTGGCAAAGGTTGGTGGATGACTTTATCCGTGAGTTTGATGCTGTTGACCTTTCCGCCAAGTCGAAGCGCAAAAGTGCAAAGGCAACCAATCTCAAAGACAGTCAATATGTAGTTGCACTTCATCGTGACAGCAAGAGCGGCATTATGCACCTTCACATTGATGCGAACCGCATAGACATAAGGGGCAACGTGAATGATGCCCATTATATCTACGAGAGAGCGATGGCTGCTGCCACCAAGGTTGGGCAACAGCGTGGATGGAAAGATGCCCAAGAGGTAAGCCGCCAAAATAAGGAGGCGATAACCAATGATTGCTTTTCTGTTTTGGCTAAGATGCCGTACTTTGATTGGGGACTATACACAAAATGCCTCACGCAAATGGGATATGATGTCAAACTACAATCCGACAGCAAAGGACAAGTGCGTGGATATGCCATCAAGCGAGGCAACTCCATTTATAAGTCCTCGGAACTTGGCAAAGGTCGTTGTCTGATGCCCTCAAAGATTGAAGGCACTTGGGCAAAACTGCATCATCAAGAATTGGAGAAACCAGTTTCAACTCCAACAAAGAATACCAAACAGCCAAAGATTATGACTGAACCCAAACCCTTGCCCACTGCGGACAACACTCCAAAGATACGTCACTTCGACTTTTATACGGACGAGTTTCATCATTACCCTGTTGATATTCCTCAGAATTGTCTGGATGTCATCGACAAGAATATTGCTTTGGATGCCGACAATGTGTTTGCCAAGATTGGTGATGTACAGAAGACTGCCATTCTTCTCTTTGCTGAATACATTGATGCTGCCACAACCATTGCCGCCCAGTCTGGCGGTGGCGGAGGTGGTGCTACCTCTGGTTGGGGACGTGACAAGGACGAGGATGAATTGTCTTGGGCGTATCGCTGCGCTATGATGGCTAATCGCCTGTGCAGACCTCGCAAGAAACAAGGATATGGCAGATAACCGAATGTTCAACCAACAGCACTGACATTATGCCAATAGGTAAAAGTAAAATCTCAGATATGAATTTCGAATCTTTCGAGAACACGATTGACAAAAACATTGAAACGGACAAGGCATCGGACAAGTTTGACCAACAGCTTCAAGCCTACAAAGATGCCGAGACCACCTTGAATACAGCCAAATCAAGCCTTGATACGGCAACAGCCTCCTTAACGGTCGCAAAAGACAGCATGGATGATGTCATCGATAAAGCGGACGCTGTTACAAAAGCCATTGATAGCTTTATTGCCAAAGTGAAAGATATAAAATTCAAGGCTAAAGTTGATGATGCCGACATTGAGAAACTGACAGATAACAGAAAGAAACTCATTGGCGATGAGTCCAAACTTCTTGAAGACCACCGAAAGGCGAATAAGGAAATCCTCACTCGCCATTTCTATGATATGTCCAATATGATGTCAAGAAATGAAGGAGTTTGGTTGTCAAACGGTTGGGTAAAGACTTTGCTTTGGATATTCTTGCCGTGTTTCCTTTATACGGTCATTTCGATTGTCTATTTTGTAGCATCTTACATAGACAAGTAAGCGGAGGATGGGAAGAACTATACTCTGAATAAGAAAGTATGGAGAGTGTAAAATAAACTATGTTGGCTTTAATTGTTATCGCTTGATACAGTTTATTTACACTACCTCAAAAATGGGCTATGTTTTTACGTTTACCCAATTAAATCCTTGATATTTTTTGATTGTTTTGTTAATCTAATCAGAACCGACTTAGCTAAATTATCATCTAATGAATTGTATCTATTGATTAAAAAATCCTTCAATACAGAGAAGCTAATAGTCTCACCACAATCCTCAAATATCAGTTCTTTTTTATTAAAATGGATTATTGAATTTATAAAATTTGAGTTTCTTTTTCCTATTATTTTAAATATATGCCCACTTTGGTCAACATATTTTTGATTATCGTAGTATTCTTCAAAGATACTATTATCGCCAGGATAATCCCATAAGTCTCCAATATGGGTTTCTTCCAAATCCTGTGAACTTAAATTACTTAAGGAAATATTAAGTATAGGGAATTGTATTGACATAATTAAAATATTATTATGAGGGTGTGTCTGTGACGCACCCACCTATTTTAGATGATGATTATCATAGGCTTTTCCATTTTATTAGATAAAGCTCTGATAGCCAACAATTGATGTGGATTGATATACAAATAACTGCAATCGCAAACATCCCAAAAACTATTTTGGACAACATACTATCTTTTTGAAATTTTTGTTCTATATTTTCGTATGCAGGAAAATAATAATGATATGTCAACCAGTATAAACCACTCCATATAATTATGCAAATTATTGTTGCAGTATTCACAGGAATATCAAGATCCATCCAGCATAGAAATAGCAATCTAATTATGTTAATTAGTGGAAGTGCTACTAAAAGCGATATAATTCCCGCTATGCTGATTATGGGATTCCATGAATGACTTACTTTAAAAATTCCTTCTATTATAACATAAAAAGCGTAATAAAGACTATGTAGTCCTTTCTTAATATATTGTGATACCAAGTCTGTCATATTCTTGAAGAGTTTTTTCGATTGGTGTAAAATCCTTTGTGTATGGATTTATTCTTATTCTAAAATCAGGAGTTCTATATTACGTTTTACAGCCTCGTTTAATCTTTTAGTTTCCACTCCGTAAAG
>OGOR01000565.1_pt1 | contig 28813 bp, 19 predicted proteins | sample 1552771 | NCBI WGS metagenome assembly OGOR01 (sample SAMEA2580124, study PRJEB22360) | human gut metagenome | biome: human gut; feature: human-associated habitat; material: faeces | place: Denmark | collected 2008/2010
ATTTTCTTGAAGCCGTAATCGGTGAACGGATTGATAAACTTTCCCATTATGTTTTTCTGTGTTTCTATAACGGACAAAGATAATGATTTATATGGAAAAGGCATTCGGTGCAGTCTGTTTTTTTAAGAGTGAGGTCGATGTTTCTCAAATACTCTCGCTGAAAGCAAGTTTTCAAGACCATTCGTTACCTTTCTCCACCAATTCCGACGAAGCCCGACAATGGCTTCTCTCACCGTCGTATCTTTGTCATGTAATCACAGAGTAACCGGTGCTTGAGATTTCGAAGTTATAAGTATAAATCATTAAAAATTAGAAGATTATGTCAAAGTCAGTATCTTATTCGGTCGTACCCCGTAAAAACCCGCAGGAACCCGAAGCGGGAGTACGTTTCTATGCCCAGGCTCAGGCCAGCGGCGATGTCACAGTCCGCGAGATGTCGGAACGAATTCAGAGAACCTGTACCGTGACGCGTGCTGATGTGGCGGCAGTGCTCACGGCGTTGGAAGATGTGATTGTGGAGGCGCTGAGTGCAGGCGAGATTGTGCGTCTGGCGGATTTGGGCACGTTTCAGATTGGTGTGAGCGGCAAGGGGGCCGATTCGGAAGACAAGTATGATGTTTCCATGATTAACAAGGCGCGTATCAATTTCCGTCCCGGACTGGCGTTGAGCGGCATGCTGACGGCGCTGTCGTTCAGCAAGGTGAACAAGTTGCCTAAGAAGGAGGAGAAGAAGCCTGAAGAGGAAGTCTCCGGTGTAAACGAGGGCTAACCTCTGAGGGTGTGTCAAAACTGAACCGGTCTGTCAAATCGTCAACTGTAGGGGGAGGGGTTGCCTGCCCTTACCAACGGTCACGACCTTGGGAGTAATACACAAACAAGCTGTTTGGAGTGGGCGAACCTCGTCTCTACCGATGAAATGACAGCATTATAAACGTTTTGGCACATTCCTAAAAAAAGTTTCGGAATAGAGTTTTAATTGTTTTAAAAAGGAGGAAATATGAAAAACTTGATTATTAAGATTCTGGAGTGCATCATGCTGCTCCTCAGAGCCAAGAGAAGAAAGAATGAGAGAGATTAACCTGATTGTAGTCCACTGTTCCGCCACACGTGCGGACAGGGACTTTACTGAAAACGACTTGGAGGTGTGTCATCGGCATCGCGGATTCAATGGGGCGGGTTATCATTTCTATATCCGCAAGAATGGGGATATTAAGAATACGCGCCCCCTAGAGAAGCCGGGAGCACATGCGCTGGGCTACAATGCGCACAGCATCGGTATTTGTTATGAAGGCGGACTGGATGTCCGTTATCGTCCCGCAGATACGCGTACCGAATGGCAGAAACACTCTTTGAGGGTGCTTATCCGAACGTTGTTGATGGATTACCCCGGCTGCCGGGTGTGCGGACACCGGGATTTGAGTCCCGACCGCAACGGAGACGGACGCATCAGCCCCGAAGAGTGGGTGAAGGAATGTCCCTGTTTTGAGGTGACAAGTAAATTGTATGAGTAAAATATTTATATGATTTATCCGTAGATAAATGAAAATCCCTTCCCTTTGTGTTAAATAATTAACATTTTGGGGAAGGGATTTCTAGTTGTCTATTATGTAACTAAAAAATGAAGTATTATTTATTTACTTTTTTCATCGTATCCGTAACCGTAGCCATAGGTTCTACCATAGCCGTATTTGCCATATGTGCCGTATCCGTACTTTCCGGTTTTGATGTTTACATCATTGATGATGGTGCACAGGTTGGGCAACTTCTTATGGTCTCTCAGTTCGTTGATGAACAGATAGCCTGCTTTGGGTGTATAACCGGCACGGCATACGTAAATACTCATGTCTGCCACGCGCGAAATCAGTTGGGTGTCGGTCACCATACCGATGGGAGCGGTATCGAGTATCACATAGTCGAATTCCTTTTTCAACCGGTCGACAGCCTGTACCAGCGAGTCGCGTGCCACCAGTTCGGTCGGGTTGGGAGGGATGGCACCGCTGGGCAGGATGTACAGGTTGGGGGTGACATTGGACTGTTGCAGCAACGACATCAGGTCGGTGTGTTCCGGGTCGGCAAGGTAACGGGTGATACCGTCTTCCTTATGCGACATCTGGAAGGCTTTGTTCAGTCCCGGCTTGCGGATATCCAGCCCCACGATGACCACTTTCTTGCCCAGCAGGGCAAAGCTGATGGCAAGGTTGGCAGCCACAAATGATTTTCCTTCGCCACTGGTGGTAGAAGTGATTAACACCACCTTCTGATTGCTGCCCAACATATACTGCACGTTGGTACGGACATTGCGGAAGGTTTCGGCCATCATATCGTTCTGATTTTCGCGTACCACCAAACCTTCTTTCGGCATATTGTCTGATGCGGGAATATCGCCGATGATGGGTACGGTAGTCAGTTTCTCTACGTCCGAACGGTCTTCTATCTTGTATCTCAGCAGTTCGATGATATAAATGATGCCCACCGGGATGGCGATTCCCAAGACGAAGGCAATCAGGTAGATGAGTTTGCCTTTGGGAGAGACGGGGAACAGCCCTGCCTGTGCTTCGTCCACGATACGGGCGTTGTTGGCGGTAGAAGCCAGCGTAATGGCGTTCTCTTCGCGTTTCTGCAACAGCATGAGGTACAGTCTCGCCTTGATTTCCTGTTGGCGCGAGATGCTCACCAACTGGCGTTCCTGACCCGGTGCGCTGGTGATTCGTCCGGCGTATTTTCCTGCCTGGCGTTCAAGGTCGGCTTTGGTAATCATCAATCCTTTCTGCACACTCAGGATGGTGGTCTGCACGTTGCTGCGCATGGCACGGATGCTGGCGTCCAGGTTCACCACCACGGGGTTGCTTTCCGATGAGGTGCGGAGGAGACGTTTGCGCTCCAGCAGCATTTCGTTGTAGCGGTTGATGAGTTCGGTCAGGCCGGTGTCTGTCAGACCCACGTTGACCGGCAATACCTCGTAGGCATGGTCGGGGTTATTGGCATACTCTGACAGGAATTGCACCAGACGGAGCTGGGTGCTGTTTTCGGCACGTTTCTTTTCGTATTCGGAGTTTTCGCTGAGTGCCAGTTGAGCGTCACTCTTCAGGTCGGTCAGTCCGGCATCTCGCTTGAAGGTTTCCAGCTCTTTTTCGGTGGTTCCCAGCTCTCCGTTGATGATTTTGATACGCTCGTCGATGAATTCGGCAGTCTTGCTTGTCACTTCGTTCTTATCGTCGTTGGCATTACGGTTATAGATTTCTATCAGCTTGTTGATGAAGTCTACGCCGCGTTGGGGACTGGTATTCTGTAAAGTGATTTGGGCAATGGTTGTGGTCTTGGAGGTCGGTTCCACGGAAAGCGCATTGGCATATCCGTTTGCCATGATGCGCGGAGCTGCCACGGTGACGGTGATTTCCTGTTCCTTTTCAACGATTGCCGAGTCGCCGGGAGTAAAGCTGAACGTACCGTAAGGGGTAGTGAGCAGGGCAGGAAGTTTGTTGAAATCCTGTTTGAATTCCTGTTCGTCTATTTCTGTGCTGACACTCAGCTTTCCTCCGGGTTTCAGTACCACTTCAAGCACTGCTGCGCCATTGGGCAGTTTTTCTGCCTCTTCGGGGGTGAGCCACACTTTTACCGGTGTGTCTTTGTAAAGCTCTACAGGGCGGAGGTTCTCACGGGTTCTGTAGTTGATATACAGGTCCAGTTCCTCCACTACTTTTTTCAGCAGGGTGCGTGAGTGCAGCACTTCCACTTCATTGTCGAAGTTGTTGGTAGACGAGTAAAAACCGAGATCTTCCAAATCGGCCAGTCCGGTGCTGACACTGTTGTTTTTCTTGTTGTCTTTGATAATGACAGAGCCGGTAATGCTGTACACCGGTGTGGTGTAGTGCAGATAAATCCATCCTCCTATCAGGCATACCACAATACTGGCAACAAACCATTTCCAGTGGATGAGGTATTTGAAGAAGAGGGCTTTGTAGTCTACCTGTTCTTCTTGTTCGGTATAAAGTTCGTCGTATAAATTTTCTTTCATAATGAAATCGGGTTGTTTTATCGGGAAATAGTAACAATAAGGCTGGCAAGCGACACGAGTGTACCCACTACGGAGAACCAGATGGTGGTACTGTTACTGATGCCGGCGTTTTTGGCCTTGGTCTTATTGGGAGTGACGTAAATCACATCGTTCTGCTGCAAGTAATAATAAGGAGACAGTATAATGCTTGCGTCGTTCAGGTTCAGGGGGATGATTTCACGGTGTCCCTGTGCATCTTCACGGATGAGTTTCACGTTATCGCGTTGTCCGTAAATGGTCATATCGCCTGCCATGGCGAGTGCCTCAAACAGGTTTACTTTCTCGTTGCTGATAACGAAGCTGCCGGGGTTGGTCACTTCTCCCATGACGGAAATTTTATAGTTGGCCATGCGTACATTGACGATGGGCACCTCCGTGATGTAGGTTTTCAGTTTCTCTCTGATGAGGTTCTCGGCTTCGCTTTTGGTCAGTCCGCCGATGTGCAGGATGCCCAGTACGGGGAAGTCGATATTGCCTTTGTTGTCTACCAGATATTGCTGCAATACGGGCTGGTTTGTCAGGTTCTTGTTTTGATTACTGAGGGTAGTGGCTACGATCAGGTTGAATGGTGCTGCTGTTTCCGGATCCGTAGTATTGACTGTGATGGTCAGCAAGTCCTTGGGCATGATGCGGGCATCATAGAGGGGGGGATTCTGGCCGGAAGTGTCCAGATACTCGGATGCTTGCAAGTATGGAACTTGTTTGTAGGCGGAACAGCTTGCCAATACGAGGGCAAGAAGAACCAGCAAGGCATAATTCGTTTTTTTCATTTGTCTATTCGTTTTTTTATATTTTGTCTTTTGGTTAATAAGCTTGTTTGTCTTTGTGAAGCGCATTTGCCACGGTTTTATAGATGATGTAGAGGTCGAGCATGAATGTCCAGTGTTCCATGTACCAGATGTCTGCTTTTACACGTCCTTCCATTTGACTCAGTTCGCGGGTCTCCCCACGGAAACCGGTTACTTGTGCCCAGCCTGTGATGCCCGGTTTGATAAAGTGGCGCACCATATATTTATTGATAAGCTGCGAGTATTCTGCCGTATGTTTCAGCATGTGGGGGCGGGGACCGACAATGGACATATCGCCCAGCAGCACGTTGATGAACTGGGGAAGCTCGTCAATGTTGGTCTTGCGCATAAAGTTGCCGAACTTTGTCTTGCGGGGGTCGTTTAGCGTAGCCTGTATCTTGTCCGCATCTTTGTTCACTTTCATCGAACGGAATTTGTAACACCAGAATTCTTTGCCGTTCAGTCCGTTTCTTTTTTGTTTGAAGAAGATGGGGCCCGGCGAGGTAATCTTAATCACTGCGCTGACTATCAGGAAAATGACAGGGAACAGGGTGCAGAGGAATAAGAGTGAGAAAAAGAAGTCGAAGGTGCGCTTTACCAGCCTGTTTTCAAAACTGCTGAGAGGCTCTTCGTGCAACCGCAGGATAGGCACACTGCCTATCAGACCGAAGCTCATGCGGTGGTGAAGGTAGTTGCGCACATTGGGTACACTGTAGAAATGTACCAGATTGTTTTCGCAATAATTGATGACCGGCAGAATGCAATTGCCCATCGAGGATGGAAGACTGCAATAAAGCTGCTCCACATGATGCTGTTTCAAGTAGTCGATGGTTTCTTCGGGCTTGCCCAGATAAGGACAGGAGGCCGGGAAATTTTCGTTGGGTACGGAATCGAAATAACCGATTACACGATATCCGCTGGTGGGGTCGTTGGTCATCTCATGATAAAGTTCCGTCATATTTTCTGTACTTCCCATATAGACTGCCGTGCGTGAGTTGCCTCCGTGTTTTCTGTATATTTTGACGCAGGAACGGAAAGTCAGCCGGTAGCAAATGAGACAAAGGGTGAACAACAGATAAAAAAGGATAAAAAAGGAATGGGAGTATTGACCGAAATCTGCCAGCGTGAAAGTAGTCATGGACAGCAATATGAAATAAAACATATTGAGCAGGCTGTGTTGCACAACCTGGTCGGCACGTACGCCGCGACGGTGCAGGATGATGCCTCTCGAAATGGTGCAGGCAAAATAGCACAAACTGAAAAGAACCAAAATCTGAGGCAATGTTCCGTCAAATACTTTTTGTTCTGAATGTGTCGTCCATATAAAGTACAATGAGACGAAAAGGATATTCAGAATAGCTAAATCCCCAATAATGACTGCCGATTTTAAGGCTTTGTTAAATCTTTGAATCTGTATCATAATTTCACTCTTTTAAAATCCTTTTCCGTAATGTTTCTTGAAGGTCGTTCGGGTGGCTTTTACATGATGTTAGATAATAGTTTTTGTCGAAAGATGCCTCGGAGATTCTGACTTTACCGTTGGTATAACTTTCTTTACGGGGGCAAAATTACATATTAATAATACAATAATCAAATTTTTGATTTAGTTTTTTTATATAAATGTTAATGTTTGGATAATATTAAAAAATATTCTTTAGTACTTGAAAAATATAGAAAAAGTCTTGTATTATAAAAGAGAACGGTGTTTTTATTTCATCGAAATTCAATTTATTCATGAATAAACGCTTGGAAGGCATTTGCTTTTTTACTTATCTTTGCAATTAGAAACTAACCATATAAAAACATGTTAATAGACCTATTAAAATCCTCTTATTTTTCGCTCTTCCTCATTGTGGCGTTGGGCTTTATGTTGGGAAGAATCAAGATTAAAGGGCTGTCGCTGGATGTGTCGGCCGTTATTTTCATCGCGTTGTTGTTCGGACATTTCGGTGTGATTATTCCCAAGGAGTTAGGAAACTTCGGTCTGGTGTTGTTTATCTTTACGATTGGTATACAGGCAGGCCCGGGATTTTTCGATTCTTTCAGGAGTAAGGGAAAGACACTGATTATCCTGACCGTACTCATTATTCTGTCGGCCGGACTGACGGCAGTGGGACTGAAATATGCGTTTGACATAGATACGCCCAGTGTGGTGGGCCTGATAGCGGGGGCATTGACCAGTACTCCGGGACTTGCGGTGGCTATCGACAGTACAAATTCGCCTTTGGCTTCCATTGCCTATGGTATCGCTTACCCGTTTGGTGTCATCGGTGTGATTTTGTTTGTGAAGCTGTTGCCGAAGATTATGCATGTGGATTTGGACAAGGAGGCGCGCAGGCTGGAAGCGGAGCGTCGCGGCAGTTTCCCCGAGCTGGGTACTTGCATCTTCCGTGTGACAAATCGTGCCGTATTCGGACGTACGCTGGCACAGATCAATGCGCGTGCCATGACAGGGGCAGTGGTGTCACGTGTGAAGCATGAAGAAAAAATTCTGATGCCGACAGCCGGAACGCTGTTGCAGGAAGGAGATTATGTGCAGGCGGTGGGCAGCGAAGAGTCGTTGCAGCAGTTTGCGGTGCTGGTGGGCGAACGCCGGGAAGGGGAGTTGCCACTGGACCATACACAAGAGATAGAGTCATTGTTACTGACTAAGAAAGATATGATAAACAAGCAGTTGGGCGATTTGAACCTGCAACGAAATTTCAGTTGTACGGTAACTCGTATTCGCCGAAGCGGTATCGATCTTTCTCCGTCGCCCGAACTGGAACTGAAGTTTGGTGACAAACTGATGGTGGTGGGTGAGAAGGAAGGACTGAGAGGCGTGGCACGCTTGCTGGGTAACAATGCCAAGCAGCTGTCCGATACGGACTTTTTTCCTATTGCCATGGGTATCGTGCTGGGCGTGTTGTTTGGCAAACTGAATCTTTCTTTCCCCGGCGGGCTTTCTTTCTCTCCGGGATTGACGGGAGGCGTGTTGATGGTGGCATTGGTGCTGAGTGCCGTAGGTAAGACAGGACCTGTCTTGTGGTCGATGTCCGGACCTGCCAACCAGTTATTGCGCCAATTGGGTTTACTGCTGTTCCTGGCAGAAGTGGGAACATCGGCAGGAAAGAACCTCGTGGCTACGTTTGAAGAAAGCGGTATGCTGCTGTTCGGAGTGGGAGCAGCCATTACCCTTGTACCTATGTTGGTAGCCGTTTTGGTGGGACGACTGGTGTTTAACATCAGCCTGCTGGACTTGTTGGGTACCATTACTGGCGGTATGACGAGTACACCGGGACTTGCCGCCGCCGATTCGATGGTGGACAGCAATATTCCGAGTGTGGCATACGCTACGGTATATCCGATTGCCATGGTGGTGCTGATACTCTTTATCCAGATTATCGCTTCTGCGGTATACTAGGAGATAAATAAAAATAAGATATGAAGGTTTTTTTTACGTTATTGTTTGTCTGGCTCCTCGGAAGTACGGCCTTGTGGGGACAGCCTGCCGATGTGGTATGGAACAGTCAGAGCCGGAATTCATCCGGCTCCATGCCTTGCGGCGGCGGAGATATCGGTATGAATGTGTGGGTAGAGGATGATGATGTCTTCTTCTATTTGTGTCGCAGCGGTTCGTTTGATGAGAATAACACGCTGCTGAAGCAGGGACGTTTCCGTATCCGGCTTACCCCCAATCCGTTTGCCGGCAGGAGTGATTTCCGCCAGACGCTTCATCTGAAAGACGGATATGTGTCCGTCACTACCCCGATGGGGCAGATGCATATTTGGGCGGATGTGTTCCATCCTGTGGTGCATGTGGAGGTGGAAACCAAGGAAGTGACCTCTATGCGTGTCAGTTATGAAAGTTGGAGAACGGCAGACCGGGTGATGAGTCGCGAGGAAGGACTACAATGTTCTTATGCGGGAGAGTGGCCCGGAACGGTGGTCACCGCACACGATTCCATCCTGGTAGGAGAAGAGAACCTGACTTTTTTTCATCGAAATGCCTCGCATACCGTTGTCGATGCTGTCATAAAGCAGCAAGGCCTGGAAAGCGAGGCTTCTCATTTATATAACCCGTTGAGAAATCTGATATTCGGAGGCCGCATTGCGGGTGATTTGATATTCAGCGGCACACGCCGGGGGCATTACTGCGGAACGGAGTATGAAGCATGGACATATAAAAGCAGGAAACCCGCCAACAGACAGTCTTTCAGAATCACCTTGCATGCGGTACAGACTCCTGTCGTGTCCGATTGGGAAGCCGGACTGGAGAAAACGGAAAAGGAACTGCATGCGGCAAAGGACAAAGAGGCGAGCCGCCGATGGTGGAATGAGTTCTGGCAGCGCAGTTTCGTGCGGGCGGAAGGAGAAGCGGCTCATGCGGCACGCAACTATGATTTGTATCGCTATATGGCAGCTTGTAATGCATTCGGACAATGGCCGGCAAAGCCCGACGGAGGGCTGTTTACGTTCGATCCTTCGACAATGGGAGGTGAATCGCAACTCACACCCGACTACCGAAGGGGAGGGGCGGGTACGCTGGCGGCACACGAGATGGCACTGGTATATTGGCCGATGCTGAAAAACGGAGATACCGACCTGATGAAACCCCTGTTTGAGTGTTATCGCCGTCTGCTGCCCACGGCGCAACTCCGTTCGCAGGTGTATTGGGGATATTCCGGGGCTTGTTTCAGTGAAGAGACGGAAAACTTCGGCTTGGTGAATCCGGCGGCGTACGGACTGAACCGTCCCGAAGGCTTTGATAAAGGGAGGGAATATCATCCTTCTTCGGAGTATGAATGGGACGGTGTGCTGGAGACGTGCCGCATGGTGCTGGATGCTGTAAGCTATGACAGTATGGACATCAGCCGCTACATTCCCCTGATAGAGAGTTCGCTGAATTTCTTTGATGTTTATTATCGCGGCACGGCTGCCCGCCGGGGATACAGCGATTTGGACGGAAAAGGCAAGCTGGTTCTGTATCCGGCTTCGGCAGGGGCAACCTATAAGATGGCATATAATCCGTCGTCGACCATTGCCGCACTCCGTTCGGTGCTGGAGGCCTACGGACGTAAACCCGATATGCTGGCGCGTATTCCTTCCATTCCTTTGCGGACGGAGGAAGGAAAAGAGAGGATTCTTCCGGCTGAGGTGTGGGAACGGACAGGTGAGGCGGGTACGCCTCAGTTGCTCCCTGTTTTTCCGTGGAGAATATACGGAGTGGGTAGGGAAGGATTGGAAACAGCCCGTAACACGTATCTGTTTGACAGGGATGTGCAGAAGTGTCGTGCGCAGACCGGGGAGAAGCTGGACAATGTGTGGGCTGCCTGCCTGGGACTGACGGAGCAGGCGTCCGAGCTGACTTTGAAAAGACTCTCCGACGGTCCTTACCGTTTCCCGGCTTTCCGACAGACTAATGACGCGTGGACGCCTGATTTGAATGAAGGGAATGCCGGTATGATGGGGATGCAGGAGATGCTGTTGCAGGAGGTGAATGGAAAGATTTTGCTTTTTCCGGCATGGCCTCGCGGATGGGATGTGCACTTCAAACTGCATGCTCCGGGGCAGACCACCGTGGAAGCAGAGTGGAGAGGGGAAAAACTGGTGAAGCTGATGGTGACTCCCAAAGAGCGGGAAAAAGATGTGGTAAACTGTTTGTAAAGCAGCATAAAAATGAAAGAAGGATGGCTTATTGCCATCCTCCTCCCAAAGCTTTATATAGTCTCACCATGGTGATTTGTTTGTCTCTGATGGCATTGCTCAAGCCAATCTGTGCGTCAAAATAGCTACGCTGTGCATCGAGCACATCCAGATAGCCGATTACTCCGTTGATATATTGTAATTGCGCCAGTTCCATGTTTGTCTTGGAAGAGCGTTCCAACTGCAACCGTGATTCATAGATTTCCTTTATCTTGTTGAAGTCGACAATCGCATTACGGGCATCCTTGAAAGCAGTCAGTACGGATTTCTCATAATTGTAACACTCTTGTTCATAAGCGGCCTTTTTAGCCTTTACGATGGCGCGGTTCTTACCCATGGCAAAGATGGGACCGAGCAGATTGGCACTCAGGTAGTGGATGGGTGATTTCAGTAAGTCGGACATCTCTCCGCTTTCCAGCCCGTATTGAGCAGTGAGCGACAATTTCGGAAACATATTGGTATAGGCGATGCCTACAGCGGCATTGGCGGCTATCAGCCTTTGCTCTGCCTGACGCACATCGGGACGGCGTTCCAGCAAAGTGGACGGTAATCCGATGGGAAGACTTTCAGGCAACTTCACTTCATCGGGCATGATGGAACGTTCTATCTGTTTGGGATATTCGCCTGCCAGAAAAGCAATGTCGTTTTCCTTGATGGAGATTTTGCGTTCCAGGTCGGGGACCAATGTGGCAGTACGGGCATATTCCACCTGTGCCTGCTGGTAGGACGTTTCGGAAGTGAGACCGCCTTCAAAACGGATTTTGGCGAGGCGGACACCTTCTTCACGCGCATTTAAGGTTTGCTTGACAATAGCCAGCTCATTATCGAGTGCCACCAGTTCGAAGTAAGCCTGAGCTACTTCTGCTATCAGGCTCATCTTCAGTGCACGCTGTGCCTCTATGCTTCCCAAAAAGTCAGCCATACTTTTGTCTTTTGCCCAGCGGAGGTTACCCCACAAGTCCACTTCCCAGCTGACAGTGGCTTTGGCTCCTGTCTCGGGGTCGTTGCTGTATTTGTCGCCTCCATAATTGGAAGCCTCCTTCTGAGTGTACACGCTTCCGTTCAGTTGCGGAAAGAGATTGGCAAAGTCAATTCGTTTCATGGCAGCCAGTTCTTTGACACGGGCGGCAGCCATCTTGATGTCTTTGTTGTGCTCCAGTGTCTTGTCTATCAGATTTTGGAGTGTGGTATCGGTATAGATTTCCCACCACTGCATTTCGGCAATGGTGAGCGTATCTTGTTGGGTAGAGTCCAGTTGCTCCGGCAAGTTCAGTTCGGGACGCGTATAGTGTTTCCCTATCTGGCAGGAACTGAATGTGAGTGTTGCCGCAGTTATATATAATAATGTAGATTTCAATTTCATAACTCTTCAATTATTAGCGTTTCATTTTTGCTTTCATCTTATAAATCAGGACAAAGAAGAACGGTACCAGCAAGATACCCACTGTCACGGCGCAAATCATTCCGAAGAATACACCCGTACCGATGGCTTGGCGGCTGGCAGAACCCGGACCGCTGGCGATAACCATCGGCAACATACCGAGGATGAATGCCAGTGAAGTCATCAGGATAGGGCGGAAACGGAGTTCGGAAGCATGCATGGCTGCCTGAACCACATCAACGCCGCGGTCTACTTGTTCCTTGGCAAATTCCACAATCAGGATGGCGTTTTTGGCTGCAAGTCCTACCAGCATCACCAATCCGATTTGGAAGTAAACATCATTTTCCAGTCCGCATCCCCATACGCCGAGGTAAGCGCCCAAGGCAGCTACCGGAAGGGAGAGCAATACGGCAACCGGAACCATCCAGCTTTCGTATAGGGCGGCAAGGAACAGGAATACGAACATGAATACCAATGTCAGTACCAGACCTGTTTGCCCGCCTGCTTGTTTTTCCTGGAAGGAAAGTCCGCTCCATTCCACTCCGATATTGTCGGGAAGGTGTTCGCGGGCAATTTGTTCCATGATTTCCATAGCCTGACCGGAACTGTATCCGTCGGCAGCCTGGCCCTGAATCACGGCACTGTTGAACATATTGAAACGCTTGATGCTACCCGGACCCGTGGTGTAAGAAGTAGTACCCAGTGAGGTCAGCGGTATCATGGCATTGTCTGCACCGCGCACAAAGAACAGGTTGATGTTCTCTTTATGCTCGCGGTAGGGAGCTTCTGCCTGGATGTACACACGGTAGATACGGTTGAACATGTTAAAGTCATTGACGTATACAGAACCTGTGTATGCCTTCATGGTGGAGAATACATCTGCCAATGGCACACCCGAAAATTTCACTTTATCACGGTCTACATCGAAGTAGAGTTGGGGAATATCTGCTTGGAGGGCAGATGACAATCCCGACAGCTCTTTGCGCTTGGAAGCGTAGTACATCAGCGTATCCGCCGCATTTACCAGATTTTCGAAGGTTGCTTCTCCGCGGGCTTCAAGCTGCATCTCGAAACCGCCCGAGCTACCCAGACCGGGAATCACCGGAGGAGTGGAGAGGTAAACCTTGCACTCGGGATACTCGTTCAGGCTTTTCTTGACTTGTGCCATGACTTCGTCAATGGTCTGCTCGCCGCGTTCTTCCCACGGTTTCAGGATGACTGTGAGTTCGCTGCGTGCCTGGCTGCTTCCCACACGGGGACTGCTTCCTGCCACACTCTGCACATATTCTACGGCAGGTTGTTGCATCAGGTAGTCTACAGCACGTTCCGTTACGATGCGGGTGCGCTCCAAGGTAGCTCCTTCGGGTAATTCCAACTCTATCTTAAAATATCCCTGATCCTCGATGGGGAGGAAGCTGGTGGGGATGATGCGGTGGATGAGCAGGATGGCGATGAGCACAACACCAAAACTGCTGAGTACCCGGCGCGGATGCTTCACAAGGCGTGAAATGATTTTCACATATTTATGGTTGCCGACAGCCAGCCAGTGGTTGATGCGGCGGAACACGACATTCGGTTTCTTGTTGGGGTCCTTAGGCTTCATGATGAGCGAACACATCACCGGGCTCAGGGTCAGCGCCACTACGGTAGAGAGCAATACGGACACAACGATGGTCACGGTGAACTGGCGGTAGAGCTGTCCGGTGATACCTCCCAAGAAGCTGACCGGGACGAATACCGCAGCCAGTACCAGTGAAGTGGCGATGATGGCGCCTGTCAGTCCTTCCATTGCTTTCTTGGTGGCCTCATAGGGAGACAGGTGTTCTTCTTCCATGATGCGTTCCACGTTTTCCACCACCACGATGGCATCGTCTACCACAATACCGATGGCAAGTACCAGCCCCAGCAAAGTAAGTATGTTCAGCGAGAAGCCAAAGATCAGCATAAAGCCGAAAGTACCGATCAGCGAGATAGGCACGGCCACCAGCGGGATGACTGTTGCACGCCAATTCTGCAAAGAGAGGAATACCACGGCGATAACCAGTATCAGGGCCTCGAACAAGGTCTTGTATACCTCGTGGATAGACTCTGAAATATAGGTGGTCATATCGAAAGGAATTTCATAGCTCATCCCTTCGGGGAAGTTGCTGCTGATTTCTTCCATTGCCTCTTTTACTTTCTGGGCTACTTCCATGGCATTGGCTCCCGGCAGCATATAGATGCCCAATACGGCAGCATTTCCATTGTTGATGGCACTTTCCGTGTTGTAGGACTGTGCTTCGAGCGAGATGCGTGCTACATCGCGCAAACGGATGATGGAACCGTCGGCATTGGCGCGGACAACGATTTCCTCAAACTGGCTGACGGTGGACAGACGACCTTGTGTGGTGATGGGGATGGTAACATCCAAGCCTTGTACAGGCTGTTGTCCCAATACACCGGCTGCCGATTCGCGGTTCTGGTCTTTCAAGGCATTTTGCAGGTCGGCTACGGTCAGACCGAAGTTAGCCAGCTTGTCGGGCTGTACCCAAATCTGCATGGCATAGTAACGGCTACCGATGTTTGATACACGTCCCACACCGGGAATACGACGGATCAGGTCAAGCACATTCAGGGTAGCGAAGTTACTCAGGTAGATTTCGTCAAACTTAGGGTCGGTCGAGGTGAGGCAGATGGTCATCAGCTGGCTGGCTGCCTGTTTTTCTACCGAGATACCGTTTTGAATCACTTCGGCAGGAAGGCGCGATTCGGCCAGCTTGATACGATTCTGGATTTCTACGGCTGCCAAGTCGGGATCGGCTGAGATATCGAAAGTGACGGTAGCCGAGAAACCTCCCGAGTTAGAACTGTTTGACTCCATGTAAAGCATGCCCGGAGTACCGTTCAGCTCCTGTTCGATGGGAGTGGCAACCGCCTGCGATACGGTTAGGGCGCTTGCACCCGGATAAGAGGCGCTGATTTTGACCACCGGCGGAGTGATTTGCGGGTATTGGTCGATGGGGAGCATCGTAAGTCCGATGATACCCACGATGACAATCAATATAGAGATGACAGCCGAGAATACGGGTCTGTCTATAAAGAAACTTACTTTCATAATGTTTTTTTATTTGGAATGTGTAACTTCCCTTCTTTTACAGGGTTTCTTCCGGCTTTTTGTCTTCTGCGGCATCACTGACTTTGACTTTCATGCCCGGATTTAATTTGTGGTATCCTTCGGTAACAATCATTTCCCCGGCAGCGATACCTCTTTCTACCACTACATTGTTTTGGAATTCGGGGCCGAGTTCGACAAAACGTCTCTCTACAGTGGAGTCTTTGCGCATGACATAAATATAGGCTCCGCCTTTTTCGATAATAACAGATTTCAGAGGAACGACATCGGCATTTTCTCTTACGTCAAGCAGAAGTTTTACTTTGGTAAACTGTCCCGGAAGCAGTACACGTTCGGGGTTGGGCATCTCGGCACGAACGGAGAATGTACCGGTACGGGGGTCTACCTGCGGTTCGGCAAAGTCTACCAGTCCCTTGAAAGGATAGACGGTGTTGTCGGCCAGTGTGATAGTGATATTGGGCTGCCATGAACGGGTGGAGTCTTTACGACCGAGCTCTACGTTGCGCTCTTTACTCTTCAGATAGTCGAGAGCGGTCATGCTGAAATCCACAAGTACTGTGTCACTCTTTACGACAGTGGCCAAAAGAGATTTGGCACCCGGACCGACCAGTGTTCCGAGGTCAACATGGCGTTCACTGATGTGACCTGCCAGCGGAGAACGGACGATGGTATAGCCTAACTCCTGCTCGGCTTGGTCGAGGTCTGCCTGACTCATGGCAACAGAGGCTTCGGCCGTTTCAAAAGCAGCGATGGCGTTATCCAAATCCAACTGGCTGGCAGCGTTCTGCTCATATAGCGGGCGGATACGCTCCAAGTCACGTTTGGCTTTCAATGCCTGTGCTTCATCCTTCTTCAACTGAGCACGTGCTTTGTCGGCTTTGGCACGATATTGTTCCTGATTAATAACAAAAAGTACTTGATTTTTTGTGACATAAGTTCCTTCGGCAAAAAGCATCTGTTCGAGGTAACCTTCTACACGGGCACGTACTTCGACAAACTGTTGGGCACGTATACGACCTACATACTCACCATAGATTTCAACGTCTTCACGTGTGACCGGTTCTATGGCTACTACCGGGGTTTCCTGTTGGTGCGCCGGCCGACGCGATACTATAAAATAAATACCTAATACTAGTCCAATACCTATGACTGCAATTGCTGTTCTCTTTTTTTTCAGCTTGATTTCTTTGTGTGTAAAAAAATGTCTCATACCTTAATTTGTTAATGTTAAGATGCCACAAACAGAACTACAAGCAGCGTGCCACGGGACTACTCAGTATTTTCCTTTATTCATAATCAGAGGTTTAGGCATTGAACAGCCGATGAATAAAATGTGGAATTGGTGCTACATGTGTAGAAAAAATCCACAATCGTCCTGTCATTCAAATAAAGAAAATCTAGTCTTGCTTTTGTGGTAAACTTAATTTCGCTGCAAAATTAATAAAATGATTGCTAATATGAAATATCTTGAGCTAGTTTGTGTGAGTAAAGAAGAGATGGCCTGTTTCTTCCATCAAATGTCGGATAGCCGCAATAGGGTGATAAAGAAGCATGCGGGGACCTGCATAACGCATTACGCTTTGCATTCGTTGTCGCATTTCGGGTTTGTAGCAGTGGACGGTACACAAACGGCAGGTGGATTTTTTTTCTCCGAAAGGACAATGCTCCAAACGGGCATGGGCATATTTTAGTAAATCCTGACAAGCGGGGCACAACTCCCGGTTTCTTTCCTTCCTTTTGCAATAGAGGCGAATCATCAGTTCTACTATTTTCTTTTCGCGGGTGATGCGGCTCTTGATATGTGTCATGTAATTGAGGTTGTCTGTTTAAATGTGGTTACAAAGGTAGCAATAATCGGTGAGATATGGAAAAGTAGAGCAAAGTTATTGAGAAATAGGCTTTTTAAGAAAATAGCTTCTGCAACTGAATGACGGAAAAAGCCAAGTCTGAACCAAGTTAGGACTTCGCTACGTTACCGATTCGTTACCCTGCATAATTGGTGGTATCGGAACTTAGGAAGAATAGAGAAATACGCTATTATATAGTGAGTTACTAACAACTCACGCAACAATTTCGGTAACGGATGATAGTTGCACCGTTCCTCTGCGATTTGCGTATCGACGAAGGACTCTTCACCAAGTAATTTTGAAACCAAAAAAGTTCAGAAAGATGAAGAGTACATTTTCAGTTATCTTCTACCTCAAACGGCAGGTAGTGAAAAAAGACGGTACAGTGCCCGTCATGGGACGTATCACGGTGGACGGAAGCCAGACACAATTCAGTTGCAAGCTGACCGTCGATCCGAAGTTATGGGACACCAAAGGCGGGCGTGTCATGGGCAGAAGCACAGCGGCACTCGAAACGAACCGCCTGCTTGACAAGATGCGCGTGCGCATCAACAAACACTATCAGGAAATCATGGAGCGTGACAACTACGTCACGGCGGAAAAGGTCAAGAACGCCTTTCTCGGACTTGAACACCGCTACCATACCTTGATGCAGGTATTCAACCGGCATAATGAGGACTACGAGAAGCAGGTGGTGGCGGGCATGAAAGCCAAAGCCACGCTTTCCAAGTACAAGACAGTGTACAAGCACCTGCAAGAGTTCCTCAACATCCGCTACCATGTGAAGGACATCGCCTTGAAGGAGCTTACCCCTGCATTCATCTCCGACTTCGAGATGTTCCTCCGCACGGACAAGCATTGCTGTACCAATACCGTGTGGCTGTACGTATGCCCGCTGCGGACGATGGTGTTCATCGCCATCAACAACGAGTGGCTCACGCGCGACCCGTTCAGGGAGTATGAAATCAAAAAGGAGGAAACGACACGCAGCTTCCTGACGAAAGACGAAATACGGCAGTTGATGGAAGGGAAACTGAAGAACGCCAAGCAGGAACTTTACCGCGACCTCTACCTGTTTTGCGCATTCACGGGCTTGTCTTTCACCGATATGCGCAATCTCACGGAGGAAAATATCCGAACCTACTTCGACGACCATGAGTGGATCAACATCAACCGTCAGAAAACGGGCGTGGTTTCCAATATCCGCTTGCTTGACATCGCCAAGCGGATTATCGACAAATACCGGGGATTGTGCGAAGACGGCAGGATATTTCCCGTTCCCCACTATATGACCTGTCTGTACGGAATACGTGCCGTTGCCAAACGTTGCGGCATCACGAAGCATATCACGTGGCATCAGAGCCGCCATACGGCAGCCACGACGGTGTTCCTCTCCAACGGCGTGCCCATTGAAACGGTGAGTTCCATGTTAGGACACAAAAGTATAAAGACCACCCAGATTTATGCGAAGATAACCAAGGAGAAGCTCAACCAAGACATGGAGACCCTTGCCGCCAAGTTGAACACCATTGAGGAATTTACCGGATGTAACATCTAAAAAAGAAAGCCATGAAACGAGGAATCATTATCATAAAGGACAAGAAGGTCAGCGTAACCGGTAACGAGGTATGGATGACCGCCACCGAAATCGCCGGGCTGTTCCACGCAGGCGTTCCGGCAGTGAACGCCGCCATCAAAGCCGTCCGCAAATCGGACGTGCTGAACGACTACGAGGTATGCCGCTACATGCGGCTTGAAAACGGTTTGTATGCCGATGTGTATGCCCTTGAAATCATCATCCCCATCGCCTTCCGGCTGAACACCTACTGCACGCACGTGTTCCGCAGGTGGCTGGTGGAGAAGATTCTTGCCAAAGAAAAGCAGCAGGCATACGTGATGCTCATCCACAAGGCCAACGGGTATTGCTGAACACGCACGGACATTGACAATGCCGACAACAGAAAGAGGAAACGGACAGCTCCACGACCGGGGTTGTCCGTTTCCTCTTTGTGCATACAGCCGCCTTATCTCACCCTTTCAGCGGTTTTCTATAATTTGCTTCCAACACTTCGCGCAGTCCCGATTCCGGATAAAGCACCTTTCCTGCCAGCAGGATAAAAGGCAATATCCTGTTGTTGCGGTATTCCTGCAAGGTGCGGCGGCTCACGCGGAGCAGTTCCGCCACTTCCTTGTCCGTCAGGTATCGCTCCCCATCCAATGGCGGACGGTAACTTTCCAAAAAAACGGAGAGCCATTTGGATTCCTTCCGCATCTTTTGCAGCAAGACGGCTACCGATTCACAATCCATCGTGATAACATTGTTGTCTTCGTTCATAATCATATCCGTTTTAAGTCAGACAAGGCTATCTGTCAGTGGGGCAAATCGTACCGACAAGCGGGATGAGCCTTTTCACATCTTCCGGCTTGTAGTAAAAACGGAAGCCGATTTGCGAATAACCGATAAAGCCCCTGTCACGCAGTTTCTGCAACGTGCGTTGGCTGATTCTCAACTGCCCGCAGACCTCTTCGCCCGTGAGCCACTTGCCGAGCCTTTTGGCATCCCCCTTGCGCTGCAAGGCGGCGACCTTCTCCACGAAGGCATCCGTTTGTGCCACCATTTCCTCGAAGGTCTTTTTCTCGATAGATACTATTTCCATATACAAAACGATTTTTGAATTTGCCGCAAAGGTAACGGCACGGGCTGAAACGCCCATCGGTTTTGTCTGAATGGCAGCTTGTTGCGCCGATTGTCCGGGTTGCGGAGCCTTTTTCATAAAAATCTTACGTGAGTCACGTAGTGAGTTGTTAAAGCCACCCTTTTCCATTGCCGAACTTTGCCGCAGAAACAATAAAACAAGCGCATATATGAAAGTGATAACGATTGAAAGTTCCGCATACCGGACTATGCTGGAACAGATAGCGGAGATAGCAGGATATGTCCGCGAAGCGAAAGAAGAGCGACGGCGGAAGGAGGCGGAAACGAAAGACCGCCTGCTCAATACGGCACAAGCCGCCGAACTGCTGAACGTGAGTACCCGTACCCTGCAACGGATGAGGGACGACCATCGCATAGAATATGTGATAGTACGCGGCACTTGCCGCTACCGCCTCTCCGAAGTGCAAAGACTGTTGGAAACAAATACCATCAGGAACAAGGAAGAAACAGTGGAAGCCCTGCTGCACAACTATTCGCTACGCACGGGCGGCAAGAAAACCGACAAAGGAAGGAGGAAATGAGCTATGGAACTGCTTACCCGCAACAGTTTCGAGGGATGGATGCAGAAAATCCTCGAACGCCTCGACCGTCAGGACGAGCTGCTGCTGGCTATGAAGGCGCAGGGGCAACAACCGCCGTCCCTGTCCGAAGGCATCCGCCTTTTCGACAATCAGGACCTGTGCATGCTCCTCCAGATCAGCAAGCGCACCCTGCAACGCTACCGCAGTGAGGGCGCACTCTCCTACAAGACCTTGGGCAAGAAAACCTATTACAGCGAAACGGACGTGTTGGACTTCCTTTCCAAACATGTGAAGGACTTCCGGCAGAACGACATCGAGTTCTACAAGGCACGCATCCGCAATATGTTCAATAAACAACCAATTAAAATTTAATCAGATGGCAAAGAAAAAAGACGAAAAGGACGTGCTGATTGTCCGTGACGAGAAGACGGGCGAGATCAGCGTGGTAGCCGGACTGAATGCGGACGGCACGCCCAAGCGCACCCCCGCCAAGGCGGAGAACGCGCAGAGTTTCCTGCAATTCGACCGGCACGGAGACGTGCTGGACAACTTCTTCAGGAACTTCTTCCGCCAGTGCAAGGAACCCAGCCGCTTCGGTTTCTACCGGGTTGCGGCAGAGCAGGCCGACAATCTGCTGGAAGTGATGAAGGAGCTGCTGAAGAACCCCGAAGCCTACAGTGAACTGCTTGCACCCCACAAGGTGGACACTTCCGGCTACGAGCAGGAAGTACAGAAAGTGCAGGAGGAACAGCAACAGCAAAAACAAGAAGAACAACAACCCGATCAGGAAAATAAAGAAAATCAGGAAGAACCTAAAAATCAAGAAGAAATGGAACAGAAACAAGAACAGAATCAGGAAGCCCCGCAGCAGACGCAGGGCAGACAGGGCTACCAGCCCATCGACGAGAACAGAATCAACTGGCAGGAGCTGGAAGAGCGTTGGGGCGTGAAACGCGACGAGCTTGAAAAGTCCGGCGACCTTCAGAAGATGCTCAACTACGGCAAATCAGACTTGGTGAAGGTCACGCCCAATTTCGACGGCGAGGCATTTGAATTGGACGCGCGACTCTCCTTCAAGAAGGACGGCGAGGGCAATGTCAGCCTTGTGCCGCACTTCATCCGCAAGGAGCAGAAACTGGAAGAATACAAGGAACACAAGTTTTCCGATGAAGACCGCAAGAACCTCCGCGAGACGGGCAACCTCGGCAGGGTCGTGGACCTTGTGGACAAGGAAACGGGTGAAATCACACCCTCATTCGTCAGCATAGACCGCAAGACGAATGAAATCACGGATGTCCCGACAAGCAAAGTACGCATACCGGAACGTATCGGCAAGACTGAAATCACCAAGCAGGAGCAGGACATGCTCCGCGCCGGGCTGCCCGTGCGTGACAAGCTCATCGAGCGCAACGACGGCAGGAAGTTCGTCACCACCCTGCAAGTGAACGTGGAACAGCGCGGTGTGGAGTTCGTGCCGGGCACAGGCAGGTCGCCACGTACCGCACAGACGCAGGAAGCCAAGGAGAATCCCACCCAAGCACAAGCGCAGGCGCAAGGTACGGAAAATGCCGTCGGCACGAACAAGGAGCAACGCCGCAACACATGGACCAACGAGGACGGCAGCATCCGCTCCATCAGCAAATGGAGCAATGTGAACTTTACCGACCAGCAGAAAGCCGACTACGTGGCGGGCAGAGCCGTGAGGCTGGAGAACGTGACCGACAAGCAGGGCTTCCATGCCACGATGTACATCAAGTTCAACCCGGAAAAGGGACGCCCGTACCGCTACGATACCAATCCCGACAACGCGCAGCAGGTCGCCCCAAGCAACGAGAGCCGCACGCAGGTGGCCGTGAACAACGAGGGCAAGACCAACGAGGCGACCAAGAACCTGAATGAGCCGTTGCAGAAGGGACAGACCACCCCCAAGGACGACAGCCAGCAGCGGCAGCAGGAGAAACCGCAGAAGAGAACGGGCAAGGGCATGAAGATGTAATATCCCCAAGCCCGCCACTAAATCCAAACAATCCAAAGTATCAATCATCAAAAACAATTCAACATGAAGACAATCATTGCAGAAAAGCCCAGTGTGGCACGTGAAATCGCCCGCATCGTGGGCGCGACAAAGAGAGAGGAAGGTTATTTCGAGGGAGGCGGCTATGCCGTGACATGGGCGTTCGGACATCTCGTCCAGCTTGCCATGCCTGACGGCTACGGTGTGCGCGGATTCGTCCGCGACAACCTGCCCGTCATCCCCGAAACCTTCATGCTCATCCCCCGTCAGACCAAGGCGGAGAAGGGCTACAAGCCCGACAGCGGCGTGACGGCGCAAATCAAGGTCATCGCCCGCCTTTTCAACGGAAGCGAGCAGATCGTCGTGGCGACCGATGCAGGGCGCGAAGGAGAGCTTATCTTCCGATACCTCTACCACTATATCGGATGTTCCACCCCGTTCGTCCGCCTCTGGATAAGTTCGCTTACCGATAAGGCCATCCGTGAAGGACTGCGTAACCTCGAAAACGGAAGCAAGTATGACAACCTCTTTCTTGCCGCCAAAGCACGGAGCGAATCTGACTGGCTCGTGGGCATCAACGGCACGCAGGCACTCACCATCGCCGCCGGACACGGCACATATTCCGTCGGACGTGTGCAGACTCCCACATTGGGAATGGTGTGCGAACGTTACTGGGAAAACCGCCGTTTCACTCCAGAAGCCTTCTGGCAGCTCCATATCGCCGTGAACGGAAATGATAATGACGGAACGGTGAAATTATCCTCTTCCGGGAAATGGAAAGAGAAAGAACCTGCGACGGCACTATATAATAAGGTAAAGGAAGCAGGCACAGCCACCGTCACGAAAGTAGAGCGCAAGGAAAAGACGGAAGAAACTCCACTCTTGTTCGACCTGACCACACTCCAGAAAGAGGCCAACGCCAAGCATGGCTTCACGGCGGAGCAGACGCTTGGAATCGCACAGAAGCTCTACGAGAAGAAACTCATCACCTATCCGAGAACGGGAAGCCGCTACATCCCCGACGACGTGTTTGCTGAAATTCCCAAACTGCTTGCCTTCATCGGTGCGATGCCCGAATGGCAAGGCAAGGTGCAGGAGAAAGCCGGACCCACACGACGCAGTGTGGACGGCAGCAAAGTGACCGACCACCACGCCCTGCTCGTCACGGGCGAGAAGCCGCTATTCCTCTCCAAAGAGGACAACACCGTCTATCAGATGATAGCCGGACGCATGATAGAGGCTTTCTCGGAGAAGTGTGTCAAGGACACCACTACCGTTACAGCGGAGTGCGCCGGAGCGGAGTTCATGGTAAAAGGCAGCATTATCAGGCAGGCCGGATGGCGTGCGGTCCATGGCGAGGAGGACAAGGAGGAAATCTCCATCCCCGACTGGCAGGAAGGCGACACGCTGACACTGAAGGGCTGCTCGATCACGGAGGGAAAGACCAAGCCCAAGCCGTTGCATACCGAAGCCACCCTGCTTTCGGCTATGGAAACCGCCGGAAAGGAGGTTGAGGACGATGCGCTCCGTCAGGCATTGAAGGATTGCGGCATCGGCACGCCCGCCACCCGTGCGGCGATTATCGAAACACTCTTCAAACGCGGCTATATGGAACGCTGCAAGAAATCGCTCGTGCCTACCGAAAAAGGGCTTGCTCTTTATTCTATAGTGAAGACGATGCGCATCGCCGATGTCGCCCTGACAGGCGAATGGGAAAAGGAACTGGCACGCATCGAGCGCGGGGAGCTGCCCGCCGATACCTTCCGCAAGGAGATAGAGGCGTACACGAGGGAGATTACCTCGGAACTGCTCTCATGCGACAAGCTCTTCGCCCGCAAGGATTCCGGCTGCAAGTGTCCCAAGTGCGGAACGGGAACGATGCAGTTCTACGGCAAGGTCGTCCGTTGCGACAATGCGGAGTGCGGACTGCCCGTTTTCCGACAGAAAGCGAACCGCACCCTTTCCGATGACGAGATCAAAGACCTGCTTACCGAAGGGCACACGAAACTGCTAAAAGGCTTCAAGAGCAAGCATGGCAAAAGCTTTGATGCCACCATAGCCTTTGACGGGGAGTTCAACACGACTTTTGTATTCCCTGAAAAGAAAACAACAAAGAAATTTTCAGGACGGAAGAAATAGTGCTAACTTTTGATAAGTCAGGCTGCATCCGGGCAATAGAAATAAACGGGTTTATTTCGTATTGTCTTCGATTTGAATAAAATCCTCACGCTCACAAATGTAAATATGATTTTCATTTGTTTCGCTTAATCGGATTTTTGCGCTAACTTTGCCACTGGTTCAGAGTAATGGATTGTATCTTCGATACCGGATTACACTCATACTTTGGATTTAGTGGTGGCACTCGGAGGGATACCGAGTGCCTTTTTTCTTCCTTCCTCAAATATGATTATCCCATTCATTCATCCACTAAATTCCAAAGTAATGAACAACAAGAAGAAAAACGAGGTTCAGACCGACTTTTCCTATTACGGTCTGTACCTGCTGGACTACCTCCGCAACAACCGGTTTGAACAGGCAACCGATACCGCCTTTATCCGTGAGCGTGCCGACCGCGCCGCCGAAACGTATGAACAGGCACGGCTTGACGGCTATCCCACCGAGGGTGCACAGGAACTGGCAATGAACATCCTGCTGCGCGGGCTTCACTACTCCAAGCATGCCATCCTCCGCGAAGTCGTGGAAAGCGAGTTTGCCGATGATGTGCCGGAGGATAAGCAGGATGGCTTCATTGCCGGACTGTTTCCGCTCGTCGATGCGGTGTTCTCCATTTACGACCTCTCGGACGACAACTTCGCCCTGTCGCCCGACTACGACCTGCTGCGCACGGAGCTGACGGGAGCCGTCGTACTTTACATCGAGGAGTATGGCGTTTAACCGCAAGCAGAGATTACGGGACAACATCGAGGCGATACGGACGGCATTCATCCTTGACAGGGAACAGCGTACCCCCACCGCACGCGAAAGGCTGCTGCTGGAGCGTTACTGCGGCTTCGGAGGGCTGAAGTGCATACTGAACCCCGCCAAGGAACTGACAGATGCCGTCCATTGGGCGAAATCAGACCTCGAACTGTTTGCCCCTACGGTGGAGCTGCACAGACTGGTGCGGGAGAACTGCCGTGACGAAATGGAATACAAGCGGTACATGGACGCGATGAAGCAGTCCGTACTGACCGCCTTCTACACTCCGCCGGAAATAACTGATGCGATTGCCGACGTGCTGCACGGGCACGGCATACGCCCCGACCGTGTGCTTGAACCCTCGGCAGGCGTGGGCGCATTCGTGGATGCGGTGCTGGGCTACAAGCCGGATGCCGATATAATGGCATTTGAAAAAGACCTGATGACGGGCAGGATTCTGAAACACCTGCATCCCGACCAGAAAGTGCGGGTGCAGGGATTCGAGAAGATAGAAAAGCCGTTTACCGGCTACTTCGACCTTGTCATCTCCAACATTCCGTTCGGTGATGTGGCGGTGTTCGACCCGGAGTTTACGGGCAGCCACGACCCTGCAAGGCGTTCCGCCGCGAAGACGATACACAACTATTTCTTTCTGAAGAGCCTCGACACGGTGCGCGAGGGCGGCATTGTGGCGTTCATCACCTCGCAAGGGGTGCTGGATGCCCCGTCCAACGCGCCCATACGCGAGTATATGATGAGACATGCCAATCCGGTGGGTGTCGCACGCCTGCCGAACAATCTTTTCACAGACAACGCGGGTACGGAGGTGGGCAGTGATCTGATCATCCTGCAAAAGAACAGCGGAAAGAAACGGGAACTGTATGATTATGAGGAAATGTTCATACAGACAGGGAAGACCCCGATCGGCAGTTTCGAGAACGGATATGTCGGCAGCATCGGCATGATTCCCCATTCCGACCTGATAAGAAGTACAGACCCTTACGGAAAACCTGCCTATAAAATCATGCACCGGGGCGACATTGAACAGATGGCGGAGGACTTGCGGGAGCATTTAAGCATTGAAATGCTAAAGTTTGACAAGAAACTGTATGACAGGCACAGTCTTCATCCTGCGCAAAGTAAAAGCACGGAAGGTGAAATTGTCTCCACTCCCGAAATACAGCCGCATATTGAAAATGTAACGAACTCCGAAACGGTGGCAAAACCGGAAGAAGTAACGCCACAGTCCACAGACGAAAAGCCGGAGATAGAGCCACACCGCCCGATGAAGCATTCGGACGGTGTGCAGCTCTCCCTGCTTGACCTTTGGGGAATGACCGAAGAAGTCAGCAAGGAGGAAACTTCCAAGAAGAAAAAGGCAGCGAAAAAGGAAAGTGCCGCAAAGCGTACCGCGTCCAAACCGAAAGTGCAGGTTACACCGAAAGTTACGAATATACCTCCGCATACCACCTCTGTTTCTCCGGCTGAAAAGAAAACGGACGAGAAAAAGGAAGTGGAGGAAGCGGATAAGCAAAGCGATCCAGACGACATCTATGCTTCCATTAACTGGGAAGACAATCCGCCCATCAACGGTTTCTATGAAATGATGATGGATATGACACCTGAAAAGCGCAAGGCTCTTCGGCAAGTGGCGGAACGGCACAGGCAGGAACAACCGAAAGCACCCACCGTACAACAGGCGGAACACGATACGGAGGTGAAAAAGCAGGAGGAAGTCTTGGATATGAAACCGCGTCCCTATCACCGCACGCCTGAAATGCACCTGCGTGAAGGGTCGCTGGTGGCAAACAGGGCACGCGACATCGGGTATCTGAAAGACATCACTCCCTACGGTGCGACATTCCAGCCGCTCGGACTGACCGGTTATCAGAAAGAAAAGGCACTGCTGTATGTATCAGTCCGTGACGCATACGAGAGGCTGTACCGCTATGAATCGAACAGATACGAGGCAAATCCCCAGTGGCGTGAACACCTGAACACCTGCTACGATGAATTTGTCATGCGCTACGGCAACCTCAATGCCAAGCAGAATGTGAAACTGGTGATGATGGATGCCGGCGGACGCGATGTCCTTTCGCTGGAACGTGCGGAGGGCGGCAGATTTGTGAAGGCGGACATCTTTGAACGCCCCGTATCCTTCGGGGTGGAGTCCGCCGTGAATGCCGGGACACCGGAGGAAGCGCTTGCAGCATCGCTCAACCGGTTCGGAACGGTCGATCTCGATTATATGAGGGAGATAACCGACGGCACGGAGGAGGAACTGCTCCAAGCCCTGAAAGGGCGCATCTTCTACAACCCGCTTGTAACCGGTTACGAAATCAAGGACAGGTTCATCGCCGGGAACGTGATAGAGAAGGCGGAACGAATCGAAAATTGGATAAATGCCAATCCCGAAAATGAACATATGCCTGAAGTGAAGGAGGCACTGGAAGCATTGAAAGAAGCCGAACCGCAGCGGATTGAGTTTGAAGACCTCGACTTCAACTTCGGTGAACGATGGATTCCCACGGGCGTGTACGCCTCGTATATGAGCCACCTGTTTGAAACGGACGTGAAAATCGCCTATTCCGCCAGCATGGACGAGTTCTCGGTGGCTTGCGGCTACCGTACCATGAAAATCACGGACGAGTTTCTGGTAAAGGGCTATTACCGCCACTACGACGGTATGCACCTGCTGAAGCACGCCCTGCACAACACCTGCCCGGACATGATGAAGTCCATCGGCAAGGACGAGCACGGCAACGACATCAAGGTGCGCGACAGCGAGGGCATACAGCTCGCCAACGCCAAGATTGACGAAATCCGGGGTGGGTTCTCCGAATGGCTGGAAGAGCAGTCTCCGCAGTTCAAGGAGAGGCTCGTGACGATGTATAACCGCAAGTTCAACTGTTTCGTGCGCCCGAAGTATGACGGAAGCCACCAGACCTTTCCCGACCTCAATCTCAAAGGGCTGGCAAGCCGGGGAATCAAGAGCATATATCCCTCGCAGAAGGACTGCGTATGGATGCTGAAGCAGAACGGAGGCGGGATCTGTGACCATGAGGTTGGAACCGGTAAAACGCTGATAATGTGCATTGCAGCGCATGAAATGAAGCGGTTGAAACTGGCGAATAAGCCGATGATTATCGGCTTGAAGGCGAATGTGGCGGAGATTGCAGCCACCTATCAGTCCGCCTATCCGAACGCCCGCATCCTGTATGCATCGGAAAAGGACTTTTCCACCGCCAACCGCGTGCGTTTCTTCAACAACATCAGGAACAACGATTACGATTGTGTCATCATGAGCCACGACCAGTTCGGGAAGATACCGCAAAGTCCGGAGTTGCAACAGCGCATCCTGCAGGCGGAACTTGATACAGTGGAGGAAAACCTCGAAGTGCTGCGTCAGCAGGGCAAAAATGTGTCGCGGGCGATGCTGAAAGGGCTGGAGAAGCGCAAGCACAACCTTGAAGCAAAACTGGAAAAAGTGGAATACGCCATCAAGTCACGCACGGACGATGTGGCGGATTTCAAGCAGATGGGCATCGACCACATCTTCATTGACGAATCGCACCAATTTAAGAACTTGACTTTCAACACCCGGCATGACCGTGTGGCGGGGTTGGGAAACTCGGAAGGAAGCCAGAAAGCCCTGAACATGCTCTTTGCCATCCGCACCATACAGGAGCGGACGGGCAAGGACTTGGGGGCTACGTTCCTTTCGGGCACGACCATCAGCAACTCGCTGACGGAGCTGTACCTGCTCTTCAAGTACC
>OGOR01000566.1_pt1 | contig 28786 bp, 23 predicted proteins | sample 1552771 | NCBI WGS metagenome assembly OGOR01 (sample SAMEA2580124, study PRJEB22360) | human gut metagenome | biome: human gut; feature: human-associated habitat; material: faeces | place: Denmark | collected 2008/2010
TGGGTATGGATCCTTACCCCCCCAAAAATAGAAAAAAAAAAAAGCCATTGATAACTTCCACACAATGCACAGCCAATGGCCGAAACCGAAAACATAATCGACGCGAAAATCATCGTCAACCGACGACCTATCCAATCGCTCATCGTCCCAGCCACAGCAACCCCGGCGATAGAACCTACAAGAGCACACCCCACATACCAACCTTGTTCTATATCATTTAGCCCGAACAAGGTCGTAACCTGTTTAATCGTACCGGAAATCACCGCCGTATCATACCCGAACAGGAAACCTCCACATGCAGCCACAACGGCCAGAAACAAGATATAACCGATATTATACGATGATTTTTTCATGGTCATTTTATTTCGAAATATTCCCGGTAACGATCATAAAGATGCCCAGCCTGTAAATAGGCCGATTGAGGGCTCATAAAATGAGAAAACTCAAACGTAATAGCTTTGTCGTAGCCGGCACGTTTCGCAGCTTCCAGTTTCAAACGTAATTTATCGAACTTAATCGGGAAAAACTTAATAGGCATATCCCGATCGAACGACTCCGCATTCGTCCAACATTGCATGCCGTATTTATCGGCGAGTTTCTTATTGACCGAAAAAAACGCATCGAGTTCGTCATAATCGATATGCCCGTCTTGAAATGCACAAGCATCGACCACATCGTGTATTCCATCGAAGATCTCGTTCCATTCCCGTTCATGCGTTTCCACCGAAATAGATTCGGCCTTTGTCAATCGCCCGCTCGAAGCCTGAACCGCCTTTTTACCGTCGATCCACGGCGATATGAACGTAGGCAACCCTCCCGAAACGTCTTTGCATTGTTTCCCCATAGCACGGAAAGCATCGATTGCCCCTTTGGTCTGGCGACTGATTTCCCCGCTTATATACCAGCCTCCGAAACTTTTGTACTTCCCGTAATTCTTCCAAACCTCATCAATCACATATTTATTATGTTCGATCTCGTAAGTCATATCCCGGGTTTCCCAAAACTTACCGGAATCGTACAAACCGAACCAAAATTTCATACCATATTTCTCGGCCAGCCGAAGAAACATATCGACCAAATCGACCGACGGCATATAACAACCTTTGCTCAACAAATACTTAGACGGATAAGTAATAAATTTTTTATATCCCGAACGAATAAGTATGACCGTATCGATTCCGATGGCTTTCATATACCGGAAGTCCCGATCCCATTCTTTCTCACCCCAATTCTGATGTGGAATATCGTGAGATATTTCGTCGAGAAACGTCCCTGTGATTTTCAACCCATTAGATTTAGGGACAATAAGTCCACCGCCCTCCGAGGTTCCAGAAAACGACGAAGACACACCATTACTACCCAATGCTTCTATTTGAGAACCTATTACCGCCGAGGTTCCAGCAAGTGCGACTTTTTTAAGAAAATCTCTCCTGTTATTCATGATATATCTAAAAATATACTGTGTTTTATGCAATAGTTAAGCTAAAATGTTAATTACTTAATTATTACACCTACAAATATAGTATATTTTTATTTATATACCACAGAATAAATAAAAATTTTTATTATATATACTTATTCTTCGAACATTCGACTTCTCGATATTAGACAAGAACCTATCAAACCGGCATTATCGCCAAGTTTAGAAATCACAATCGTCGTATCCCGATTGACCAAATTGAGGGAATATTTTCGCACCGCCGTCTTAATCGGTTGCAAAATATAATCCCCGGTAAGAGACAAAGCCCCTCCTATAATTACTAACTCCGGGTTAAGGATATTAATCAAACCGGCAATATGTTTTCCCAAATTATTACCTATATCTTCAATCAAATCGATGCACATCACATCGTCTTTTTCCGTTGCGGCAATCACATCTTTTAATGTAAGGGCATTCTTCTCTCTTATTCGGGAAGACAACAAAGATATTTCTCCGTTTGCCTCCCGCTCCATCAATTTCCTAATTAAAGCCGAACCGGAAGCCTCGGTTTCGAGACAGCCCTTTTTTCCACAATGGCACAATACTTCATTATCGTAACTAACGACATGACCGAACTCACCGGCGAAACCCGATTTCCCCGTATATATTCTGCCATCGACAATAATGCCTATCCCCAGTCCCCAGCTCACATTCACGAATATAATGTTTTTCTCGCCATGCACATTTCCTTGCAAGTACTCTCCATAGGTCATGGCACGAGTATCGTTCTCGATAGTCACATTATACCCCAGCTTTTCCCGAAGAACCTCCGCCAAAGGCCTCTCTTCGAAATTAAAAATACTATAACTATATCCCGAAGCAGGATTTACCCGCCCCGATATATTGATATTTATATTCAAAATTTTCTCACTATTAATCGAGAGAGTTTTAATAAACTTCTGTATGATACCGGCTAATGCATCCAAGCTCTCTTTGGTATTGGCATTCTTAAACGGCACATCTAATTTCTTATCGATCAAGTCGCCTCTGAAATTCACAACGCCGATATGCAAGCTGGAATGCTTAATATCTACACCGATAAAATACCCCGACTCTGGATTCAACCCATATAAATTGGGATGCCTTCCCCCATTCGTTTCCAACTTCCCATAGACATTCAAGTAGCCATTACCGCACATCTCATCGATAAATTTCGTAACAGTAGGCACACTCAAATCCAATTCTTTGGACAGCTCTGTAATCGTAGAACAACCATTCTGAATATAATGAGTAATAATTCTCTTCTTTATAAGAGAATTTTTCGACCCTTTCTCAAACTCTTTCAACAATAAATGAGGCATAACGAGATTACTTTTTTCGACTTACATTGATAAAATAGGAATAAAAAACAAACCCGATCGAAATACTCCCGTCAAACTTATCTTTATTCCTGCTTGCGCTATCTTTCCGTAAAAATAATAAATTTGTTCAAAACAGAGAAATTAAATAAATATATTTATTAATATTTTTATCGACAAATTCATTACCAACCACCTTTATGATTACAAACAGACAGAAACCAACCGTAATCCTACACATCTACTCGCTATATCATCGCACAAAACAAAAAGTTATTTTTTTAGATATACCCCTATCATCTCGTAAATAAAAGAACGGAGAGCCGAATTCGGCTCTCCGTTCCACAAAATATGTTTCAAATCGAATTATTCTCCGAGTTGCCAGCCTTCTATATCGCGAACTCCCGGGAGACCTGTAAACATAGCTCTTTTTGTACCTTTCACATACAATAACTTACCGATATTACCCGGATTCTTATCCAAAGAAATCTTTGATGTCATTCCATCTGCACCGGGAAATTCTGTTTTATTATCATTGGTTTTTACCCACAAACACTTCGACAAGTCTGTTTCATCAGCGTTATCGGCGATAATAACCGTACTATATCCTGTATAACTTCCTGCATCTTGCATTTCAACATGATCCGCAGCAGCAACAACATCAGCAATAGAACTCGGACAACCTTTTGCCAATGTTCCTACGATATAACCTTTTACCGTAACCGTCTCGTTGTTAAGTTGCAAAGCATCAGCCACACTGACTGCTTTTGTCCAATCCACATCGGGAGTAGGATCAGGTTCTTCACCAGCTTCTCCGAGGAAGTGTTCTACTTGATTACGTCCGAAAGCAAAGTCGTCAATACAATATGTTGTAGATTTACCGTTACCGCCTTCTGCCGTATAGTGGAATCCTATGTATACGATATCGCCTTTGCCTTCCAAATTGATATCACCGGAAGCCACCCAACCTTTGAAGTTTCCACCGGGAGCCGCAGAGGTAGCCAAAGTCACATTCAGCAACTCTTTGGAAGAAGCAGTCGATTTAGGTTCGTTCATCACATACACTTCTAGTTTGGTAGAAGATTGCCAATAAGCGCCCTCGCTATAAAAAGAGAAGACTTTTTTAGCGGCATCCTTTACATTCAAGGCCGGAGAAATCATCCACCAGTCATAAGCCAAACCTGCATTTGAATCATCACCACTATGTGCGGTAGCCTGAATATATTTTTCAGTGACACCAGCAGAAGTATTATTAAACGTTTTACTTTGCCATGTACGGTCATCGTCAGACGGGGAAATAATCTCGTGAGTCCAACCCGGGCACAACTCATTGATTGGAGTAAAGTCTGCTTCGATATTGTTGAACTGATAGATCGTATCTTTCACAACAACCGACGGAGTACTAGGGTTTCCTCCCTCACCTCCATCGCCACCCGTAGGCAAATCCTCGTCTTCACTGTTCGAACAAGCGGAGAATCCTGCAACTGTCATAGCTGCCATAAAAATCCATGCAAATTTTCTCATCTTTTTCATATTAAAATTTATTTGGGGTTAAAAATATTATTACGATTCATGCAAAAATAGATCGCTCCTCAGCATAACCAATTTCATTTGATTTCGCGCCCGACTCACCCTATTGAGGGAAATCGAATCCTTTGAGATCGGCAAACGGCTTATCCAACGACCGTACGGTCAACTGCCAAGTTCCGTCATAGGCCTCGTTATCTTGGAACCACCCTACAATTGCAGTAATTTCTCCTTTATTGCCGCTACCGGGGGTAGGAATACGACGATCGGCAAACCGGGCATACTCACTGGTAGAAATATACACATCTACCGTATTGCCACTATCATCGGCAATCTCCCGGGAGCGAGGGAACCCGATATTATATTTTTTATTGTTATCGTAAGTCGCAGGAGCAAACGTAGGGTTCAAAGCGTACTTCGCCAAAGCGGCCGTCACATTCTTTCCGTCCGACGGGAACGGGAAAATCTCATCGTTCAATTTCTTTCCATCGGAATCGTATCCTGTAAAATAGACATCTTTAATCTTCACGATTTTGAAATAACCATACTTGTCCATTTCGGTGATCTCTTTCAAAGTCTTTTCTTCCACAACTATTTTAGAAGGATCGGGAGTTCCTATCTTCTGGATATGTTTCATCGCCAGCGTATAAGGGATACGACCGGGCTCTTCACGAATCTTGTTGTCATTGCGATATCCGCGTACTCCCAACTGGGGGGCTGCCGCATAACGTCCCAAAACCAATCCGTTACAGCGAATAGCTACCACTTGTCCCAACGGCAACATACCCGAAAGACTGCCGGCATCGACCGAAACTTTCAAACAAGTATGGTCATCGTCCAGACTTTGTATAACGAAATATTTATATACGTTGCCCGCACGGTCATCGGTAATAATCCGACCTCTAACGATGATATCGTTGGGAGAATCGATCGTATCGATTGTAAACAGGCCCTCTTTCGTATCGAAATTTTCGATAAGGTCTTTAATAGTTACCGTCTGGGGCCAAGCCTCATCGCTGCCTTCGGGAACCGTAGCAAAATCTTCGGGAATGGCATCGAATTCTTTTTCACACGCCGTAAACAGCATAAGAGCTGCAAATACGGCACCGATATATTTTAATTGTCTCATACTCTAAACGATTTATTAAAATTTGAAACCGACATTGATAAACATATTGAAGCCCCAAGCATAATAATATTTATTGGGGAATTTGTCCACCGATTGTATATCCTTGGTTACACTCTTGTTATCCCGGCTGACACGACCTTGTTGATAACCGCCGGTAATCATGCTGGTATTATTGAGAATATTATTGAAGCTAAGGTTGATATTCAACTGTTGCTTACGATTGTTGAGATAAATCAATTTACCTACCGAAGCATCGAGTAAGAACCCGCCTTTAAGTTTCTCCTGCGAACCGATCATCTCCTTCTGATTGTAGTACTTAACGATATCGGAACCTTTATTCCCGGTATAGTCTCTAACAAGAACAGGTTTACCAGTCTTTTCATCAAAGCTCCAAACCATAGAAGTTTGGCCATTCTTATCGATACCGATAATGCGATAGCCGTTATAGTTCTGCTCCAATCCTACTTCATTGGGATATTTTCCGCCATACATATTCATGTGCGTGAAACGCGACGGAGAGAAATCGAGATAATTGTTATCGAAGTAAGAAAGCGTTATGTCGGCAAACCACATCTTCGGGTGAAAATAATCCAGCGTAATGCTTGCGGCCAACTGAGGACCGTTGCTCACATGAAGACCTTCGGTGTAAACTTTTTCGGTATAATCGGTCGAAGCGGCCCGCCCGTCGACTATAACCGGTAATTGTTCGGTAAAGAGATTCATACCGTTCTCGGCGCTCATCGTTCCCATACAATCGTTGGTATATTTGTAGCTGCCATACGTTCCTGCCGCCGATATAGTGAAGCTGCTGTTCAACTTCACACTCACACCGGCCTCGACACCAAAGTGACGTTTATTCACGCCCGACAATGTATGATTTACATACGTGCGGAACTCATCGTGATAATATCCCGTACTTTCTACGCCATCGCGGAATTCCGTGAAGAATCCTGTTACCCGACCTTTTACAATCGATGTATTCAATTGATAGGTCAAATCGGCCGAGAATACTTTCTCCGATTTCAAACCTCTGATACGAGTATCTTTAATACGAGGCGCTACATAGGCATAACCAGCCAACGGAGCCCGAGATTCCGCCAAAGCATTTAACGACAAACGATTATGTCCGTCTATCTTATATACGATACCGGCCTTGATACTGGGATCTATAAAATACATCTGTTTACCGAAGCCCTTAGACCGGGCTCCAATAACCTCGGCACGACCGTTTCTCATCAAACCTTCACGTTGGAAAGAGGTATAGGATAACCGTGCGGCATAATAGATATCGAACAAGGGTAATTTCCAATCGTTCTGTATAAATGCCGAAGCATTGATAACATGCATATTGTAATTATATCCGAACTTATCACCTTTATAAACAGCTCGGTTCGGGTCGTCCAAATCATTCTGGATAATGTCCTGATTGTCGGTAAAGTCACGTTCGGCAAACTGGTCTATATCGATCCACTGATTAGCCCCTAACAAGTCATCGACGGTTTTGTAGTGCATTCCTTTCGCATACTTGGCTTCGATACCGGCCGTCAATTTGAGTTCGCTATTCAGCTGATTGGTGTACAAAAAGTTCAAAGGTATTTCCATCAAGTTGTTGTGACGACGCTCCAAAATATACTTGGCACTTCCGTTGGGATTAATAGCATTATTGGTATAGTTCGCGCTATACATCGCATTCCAATTAATCTGGGTAACGTTAGGATCGCCGGCTCTCCATAAATCGGCAATCTGATTGGCCAATCCCTTATTCACCTCTTTGTAATAGGCATTATAAATATCGTCAGGACCATCTACCGCCAACTGATAATATTGCCAACTGGGCAAATTACGGTAATAATCGGGACGGGGATCGGGAGCGTTATAAAAAGCTATCGCCGAATTACTGTATTGGCTGTAATGGAATCCTACGCCGGCAGACAATTTGCTCTCATCGTCGATTTTCCAGTCCCAATTAAAAATTGCCGTAGGGTCATAACTGTGAACGATGCGGGAATTACGCTTTTCTCCGTCTTGGTATCCCCAATAAGGATTGTAATAAATTCCCCGATAATCGTAAACCTCCTGTGAAACGGCAGCCGACTGTGCCCGTTTGGTCGGTGCACCGAATGTCGTCAAGGCAAATCGATGGTCGCCCAATACTTTCTCGGCAGCAAGGAAATAGCCGAAAGAGTTATAAAAGGTTCCTTCCGTGCGTCCCTCATCGGCCCAACGATAAACGACCGACCCGGTAAAAGCCCAACCGTTGTCCATAATACCGGTCGAGTAGATAGCCTGTCCGCGCAATTTATAAGCACGATTCGTGTAAGCGGCATTTACATTCGTACCTGCTGCATAGTTGGTTGCCCGCGTGTTGATGTTCGTCGTTCCTCCCAAAGAACCATAAGCATATCCCGGCATTTCAAGACCATTCACGGCATCTTTATTTCTCATGGCATTGTTCAATCCTCCGAGACTCGAATAGTTGAAACGACCGCGTTCCAAATCATTAAAGTTAAGTCCGTTTATATAGGTAGAAGATTCCCGTTGTTCATATCCCCGCACATTAAAACGCATAGGGCTATATGAATAACTGGCTGCTTGCAAATAAACATCGTCGGCAGCGCCGGACAGATAGGATGCCGATTGAGATGCGGCACTGCCCTCGTCGTCTATCGCCGACTCGTCGAGCTCGAAAATATTATCTTCGAGAGCCTGTTGATTGAGTGTATTGCCTACTTTCTTAGGTTGCAAAGAAGCATTCAAGGTATTTACGCCGTCATTTACCACAAAGTCGACAGAATAAGCCTTATAATCAGCCGCCGTAAATACAACAACCACAGACCCTGACCTAACTTTCTCCAACTCAAAATTTCCGTCAAAATCCGTAACAGCCGACACGTTCCGTATCGCAACTTTTACATTCGCAATAGGTTTGTTTGTTTCATAGTCAACGACAACACCTCTTACTGATGCGGCCTGAACAAAAGCCGGTACGACAAGAAGCCATGTCATTAATAACCATAGTTTACGATTCATTACATCAAAAGGTTTAATTATAACTGTGTTTATGTTTACAACCCTATTCCCCCTTTTATCAAGGGGCAGAAAAGGAATTTGCAAATTAAAAGATTATTTTCCATTATACAAACTTCTACGTTGGGAATATTTATTACAATCGTGTTAAATTGTAACCCTATATAAAATGTTAATTATCGGACAAAATGCAAGAAATTTTGGGAAATAAGCTAACTTTCAAGTTATTAAACCTATCACTATGTTAAAAACACCTTTCTAAACGACAACTGCTAAATCATATCTCACCCATCGTCCTAATACATTATCGCCATCATAAACATTAGAGCTAATGATATAATATGATTCTTACGAACGTCGCACACGGAAAGATGTCTTTAAACGCATTTCTTCCTACCGATAGAGATTTATTCCTAAAAAAATTTCGCTTATTTGTCAAATTAGAGTTATCTTGCGCCACATTTTAATTTAAGTCGAAAATTTCAAAAACAAAATTCCACACGAACTATGAAAAAAATAGGATTCTTGCTATTAGCCGTATTCTTGACAGGAGTGACTGTTACACAAGCACAAAAGAAACAATACGCTATATATGCGGTAGCATTCTACAATCTTGAAAACCTGTTCGACACGATTAATCAGCCGAATACGAACGACGAAGAATTTACTCCTTCGGGGTCGTACCGTTGGGGCGGATTAAAATATCGGAATAAACTCAACAACCTAGCTTATGCGATTAGCAATTTTGCCACAGACAACAGCAGCCCGTTCAAATTAAAAAACGGACCTGCCGTTATCGGCGTATCGGAAATAGAAAACGAACAAGTATTGGAAGATTTGATTCATACCGGCGAATTATCCAAACGAAACTATGGAATCGTACATTACGACTCTCCCGATTTTAGAGGAATCGATGTGGGTCTTATATATGACAAAGACCAATTTACACTCGAATCGAGCCGTAGCGCACGACTTAATACCCCTCAATTCCCGGACCTACGTACTCGCGACCAATTAGTCGTTTCGGGAATATTGGCCGGCGAACGGGTACACTTTATTGTCAACCACTGGCCTTCAAGACTCGGCGGAGAAAAACAATCGAGCCCAAAACGGGAAGCCGCTGCCGCACTGACTAAACATTTGGCTGACTCTCTTTTAGCGGCCGACCCCGACTCGAAAGTCATCATTATGGGCGACCTCAACGACGACCCGTCGAACCGCAGTTGCAAAACCGTATTAGGGGCCAAAAAGAAACAACAAGAAGTTCAGGCTGGCGGATATTTCAATACCATGTGGGAAATGTTCGACAAAGGCATAGGCACGTTGGCTTATAACGGCTCTTGGAACTTATTCGACCAAATTATTATTTCGGGGAACCTGTTAGGTAAAGATCGCTCCACCTTGAAATATATCCGGTCGGAAGTATTCAACCGGGATTTTCTAAAACAAAAAGAAGGCAAGTACAAGGGTTATCCTTTGCGAACCCATGCTGCGGGAGTTTATCTAAATGGTTACAGCGACCACTTCCCCACTCTCATCTATTTAGCCAAAGAGATAAAATAAATAAAGCTCGAAACACAAAAAGAGGGGTGATATTGTTCTATCACCCCTCTTTTCATTTTCTCCGGAATTAAAATATAACACGACGAGTTATCCTATCTTCATTCGATGACAATACGATAACATAAATTCCTCTGGGATAATCGGCTGTCGACAAAACAATCTTCCCCCGACCATCTAAGTATTCACACCAAACCATACGACCAGAAATATCGACTAATTCGATCATTCGAAATTTTGTATCATTCACAGCAATCTCTAAATTTCTGCCATTTCGAATGATAACTATATCATCATCTCTATCCACCTCTTCAATTCCGCTATAACAAGGATCATTCACCGCATCCGACGTTTCATATTCGATGTTACCGTCAGGACCTTTGACATAAACCAATTTATCCTGAGTATCCAACCCACTCACATCGGTAGAACAACCCGGGCGCAGCAAATCACCGTCTTCTACTCCTATCCCTTCTATCCACAAGACCTTATCTCCCGTCCAAAATCGCTGCCGAAGTGTATTGGCGATCTCTACCGTATCGATTTTACTAATTGTCGAAGATACGGATTTCTGAGTAATCCAATCGAAATGAGTGATGGTCTCACCCTCCTTTACTCCGAAATCATAAATAAGATATTCCCTATCACACAAACTCTCGACAGGCATAAGGAGTTTATTAAAAGTTATATAAACCTGTTTCCTGGATTCTCGGATAAAAGCCAAATTTTCATCGGCCGTCTCCGAACAAGACTTAAAAGTGTAAAACTTTTTATACGCAATATCATTGACAATGGTATCGGCTTGTATCAGATTTCGATAATAACTCTTTCCGAATAATTGCTGGGAATATCCCCACTCGACACCGTCTCGCACCAAAGGGATATATTCATAATGCGCAGCTTTTATATTCCCGACCACGGCGAACAAAAGAACGAACAATGTAATTTTTCTCATAACTATCACTTTTTCTTTAAGGTAATGAAATAATTTATTTGTAAAAATAATATATATCATTGAATGAATCTATTTTTATTCAATCTTTTTACCGAGATTGCGATTTCTACAAAAACATGAAAATAGACTGTAACCCTACGCAACCAAATAAATTGGTTTCTGCTCTCATTTGCACCATCTTTGCGCAGGATGCGAAAATAGGCTACATTCGGCAAAGTCAAGCGAGCTTGCTTTTGCCCTCATTTTCACTATCTTTGCATCGAATTTTCAAAAGGGATTGCCCCATGACTCAGAAAGCGAAAACTTATATGCTACCCGTCGCAATGGCTACCGGAAGTTTGGCGGGATATTTACTCCCCGACCTTACAGCCCGATGGGCTACACTTCTGGCCCCTATCCTTATTTTTGCTATGCTGTTGGTTACCTACTGTAAAATTTCCCCGAACGATCTGCATATAAAACCTCTACACGGCTGGCTTCTCACTGTTCAGATTATCGGTGGATTAACCATATTCGGTGCGCTTTATTTTTGGGATCCTATCATAGCGGAAGGAACTTTCATCTGCCTTTTCTGTCCCACAGCGACAGCCGCTCCCGTCATTACCGGAATGCTCGGAGGAAATGTCCCGACACTAATTTCATACAGTCTAATCAGCAATATGGCTGTGGCCATTTTATCGCCGATTATTTTTTCGTTCATGGGAATACATGCCGACATCTCTTTCCTCGACTCTTTCCTAACTATATGCAGTAAAGTGTTACCACTACTTATCCTACCCTTAGGAGTGGCAATCCTCTTACGACAATGCCTACCCAAAATCCACACGGTATTGAATAAGCGACAATCTCTATCGTTTTACATGTGGGCAGTTTCGCTTTTTCTTGTAGTAGGCAAAGCGGTCACATTCATCATCGGACAAGGGAGGGAAGCTATACCTCTCGAAATCGCTATCGCTCTCCTCTCTTTGATCGTTTGTATAGGGCAATTCTATATAGGGCGAAAATTAGGTGGACGATACGGCGATAAAATTTCAGGAGCGCAAGGATTGGGACAGAAAAACACCGTGCTTGCCATTTGGCTGGCACTCACTTATTTGTCGCCTATCACATCGATAGGCCCGGCATCATATATCATCTGGCAGAACAGCATCAATAGCTATCAACTTTACTTGAAAGAAAAGCAGACAATGAAAGGCTCTTAGAAACTGTTTTCATTTTTTCAAATCGAATCTTTTCCGGTCGAACGACCTCAAAACTATTCCAAATTCAAACATAAAAAGCTAATTTTCCTCTTCCGCCTCATTCACCGCCGGAAGATTCTTTTTCGCTTTCACCCCCATGACTTTAAGTTTCTCTACACGTCCTATCAGATTTCCGTTGCCGGTTTTCAGTTTCTTCATGGCATCGGTATAGGCCATAGCCGTCGTATTCAACGATTTACCAATCTTCTCCATATCCTCGACAAAACCGGCGAACTTATCGTACAATTTTCCGCCCTCCTCGGCTATATCGATTGCATTGCGGGTCTGCTTGTCCCGTTGCCACAAATCGGCTACGAGTTTCAGTGCGGCAATCAAATTCGTCGGGCTCAACAAAAGCACTTTCTTTTCATAGGCATATTGCCACAAAGCGTGATCGGCCTGCATAGCAGCCAGATAGGCAGCCTCGTTGGGAATAAACATCATTACATGATCGCCTTTCCCGACATAATCTTGATAGCTCTTCCCGGCCAGCTCGTCTATATGTTTCCTCACCGATACCAAATGCTGCTTCAATGCCAATCGAGCTTCATCGGCATCTTCCGCATTGACGTAATTGACATAAGCCGTGAGAGATACTTTCGAGTCGATCACCATTTGATGATTTTCTCCACCGGGATAACGGATAATGACATCAGGACGCATCTTCCGCCCATCGGAGCCCTGTATGGTATGTCCCTCTTCGTCCCGCAAAGTTTCCTGTATGAAATATTCCCGATCTTTTTCAAGTCCCGATTTTTCGAGAATACTTTCCAATATCATCTCCCCCCAGTCACCCTGTATTTTGGAATCTCCACGCAGAGCATGGGTCAGCTGTTTTGCCTCCGCACCTATGGATTCGCTTCTCTCTACCAATTCTTTAATCTGTTCTTTCAACGAAAACCGTTCGCGAGCCTCATTATTATAAGTTTCTTCCACGGTCTTTTTAAATCCCTCCAAACGCTCTTTCAAGGGATTGAGTATTTCGGCGAGACGTTCGTGGTTCATCTCGGAAAAACTCTTCGATTTCTCCTGCAATATCTCGTTAGCCAGTACCTTGAACTCGTTGTTCATCTCTTGCCGGATACGTTGGACTTCCTGCTTTTGAACTTCCATATTTTCGGAAAGCATTTGATTACGAGCTTGTAAATCGCCTTTCTCACGATTGAGTTTCTCTCGCTCCCGATTAGCAAAATCGAGTTGTGCCTGTACCTCGGCCAACCGCGCCGTACAGCTTTTCACCTGCGCCTCCAACACACCGTTGCGTACCTTCAAGTCAGCCGCCTCGCTTTCGCGTACCGCCAGCGACTGCTGCCACCCTTTACGACTCGAATTATACACGACAAAAAATACCACGGTAGCAACCAAAGCCACCAATATACCAACCCCTACTGCTATCATAATGATCTAATCTATATTCAACACCTCAAAAAATCGTTGTGCAATCTGCTCGAACCCGTTATTACCCGGATGAGAAGCGATATCCTTATCGGTAGTTATCGTTTCATATCCTTGCCAAGTCAATGTTTTAGCCTCGGTATTATCGCTATAACTTTCCGTTTGCACAATGGCTTTGTATTTCTTTCCACCGACGTTAAAATCTATTTGTAACCGATTATCCGACAACACGGTATAACGAGTATAATTCAAGGACTGAGAGGTCGGTTCCACACGGGTGATAACCGTTCCTATCGAACTGCGATTACCGGCTTTGTTAATGCCGTCTATCGCTACGAGGGTCACGGCATATTGTTTACACGCATTTTTTACAGACTTGATGACACTATTCGATACATACCAGCCATAAATCCACACGATACGAGCCCGAGGCGCATAGGCTTTTATGGTTGCTATCAGCTCTTTTGCCCCTTGCTCGAAGGCTTCTCTTTTACTCGATGTATTTACATTATCGCCAATCTGTATAACGACCAAATCCAAATCTTCGCTCAACACGGGGCACAATCTATTATCCAACCAATCCATCTGTTGAGCCCGGTTTTCACAAGTCTCAAAATCGACTCCCGATAATTTCGTATCGGTATAGGCTGGATTGGCTTTTAAAAACTTTCTTTGGATAACGGCATGATAATCGCTCGTCGAGTCGGTTGCATTCATTCCGAAAGCGCCATTACCCAATAGCAAAGAATTCCCAATAAACAGAGCCTTATCAGGCATTTCAAATTTTCCATGATCGAAAATCAAGTCGGTTAGTTCCTCTCCAAAAAATTTGTCGCACGAGGCCATCGTTATCGACAAGATGATAAGGCATAAGTAAGAAGAGAAATATTTCATAAGCCTATACAAACAATTGTATTTGAACAATGTGACAACAAAGATATTAAATAACACGAACAGAGGCAAACGAAAAAATCATTCCCGCATAAATATTCTGCATCACACCTCTACAAACAGACGATAAATTTCACTATTCACACTTTTATAATTACTTTTGTACAAGTAACCGACAAAATTCCAACGCATGAAATTAGGAGATGTATGGTTCTCGGCCATTGCCGAAGCCGAAAACAGTGACCGCATGATTGTCGTTTCGGGACGTACCGAGATAGAACCGTTCATTCAATCGGGCAAGTTCAAAGAACGTGTTGAAATCACATGGAAATACGAGGCCGATAGTAAAGGCATGCCCAATGAGACTACCGGAAAACTGATGGAAGAAGTGCAGACCGTATTGAAACAGGCTATGGAAAAAGATAAACTGGCCATTTTCACAGGAATCTATACCGGAGACGGCGAACGCACATGGGTATTTTATACCCGCAATATACCTGCATTCGGACGTATGCTCAACGAAACTCTCGCTCCGTTCGAAACGTTACCTCTCACCATCTATACCGAGAAAGACCCCGAATGGAACGAATATCGGGAAATGTGCGAGCTTCAAGATCAGAATAATGACGATGAAGACCTCGATGAATGAAAGCGATACAGCACTGAACGTCCATTCGCACAATGAAAAAAGCGTTCTTACATATAGGCATATTCATTCTGTTTTCGGCTCAAATGGCATGTTCACATGGAGAAGACGAACCGGAAGATATTACTACTATCTCTGTCAATGAACCGGGCTCCCTATCTGAAATCATCGTACCGAGCCAACGAGGCAGTATTACTAAATTAGCCGTAAAAGGATCTCTAAATTATAGCGATATTTCCTATATCCGCCAAATGCCGGAATTACTTTACTTAGATGTAGGAAGCGTCGTACTGCCCAACAACTACTTCCCGGATAATGCCATTTCCAGCCATGAAAAATTAGAGGCCGTGATTCTCCCTGTATCGCTCGATTCTATCGGGGCATCGGCATTTCGATGGTGCGAAAGGTTGCAAGCCGTCCGCCTGCCCAAAAAACTTAAATCCATCGGAGCGTATGCATTCGCCGGCTGTATCAATCTGTATGATATAGAATTACCCAACTCTTTGCTACATCTCGAAAAATATGCCTTTTCCGGTTGTAAAAGTTTATATACCCTGAAAATACCATCGAAATTACAACGTATATCCGACTATACTTTTTCCAAATGCATCAGCCTTACCGAAATAAAAATACCGGGAAATATTCGGGAAATAGGATATAAATCTTTTTCGGGTTGCAGCGGACTCCGAGAAATTAGCATCCCCTCGACTGTCAAAACAGTAGGTATCGGAGCCTTTGAAAATTGTACCGAATTAAAGGATATATCCTTGCCAACTACTCTTACCGAAATCAATTACTACACATTCTCAGGCTGTACCAGTCTCACTACTCTTACACTACACAGCAAGCTCACCGCTATCAACAACTATGCTTTTGCCGGATGCAAAAGCCTTACTGAAATACATTGTAAAAACAGCAACCCGCCTTTAATCGGAGAAAATACATTTCGAGACGTAAACCGCATCGGCTGTAAAATATTCGTCCCGTCGAAACGAGCGAAGAAAAGTTATAGTACAGCCCTCTATTGGAATGAATTTACCATTTATATAGAATGATGCCTACTGTTCTTTATTCGAATCAATTATAATGAACAGAAATTATAATACTAAAAAACGTATTTTTATCAAATTAAGATTTTAATTTATAATTTTTTTCATTATACTTGCATTAAACAAAAAAACAATCTGCTCCATCAACCAACAGAATATACACTATTCATATTCTTGTAAAATCCTAAACGATAAAGCCATGAAAAATACATTACTTCGAACAGTCGTTATCCTCGTCGCTCTTTGCATTTATCCCAGTATCCATGCTTATGACTTTGAATGTGACGGATTCTATTACGACATTACCTCCGATTCAACAGTAAGTGTCACCCATGACCACGGAGATTTTTATAAGGGCGATATTTCCATACCCAATCAAGCTACGCATAATGGGAAGACTTATCAAGTCACGACTATCGAAGCTAATGCCTTCAAAGGGAAAGAACAACTAACTTCTGTACACATATCGAATAGTATAGATTCTATCGGAGATTATGCCTTTTGTGCCTGTCCCCTACTCACACAAGTCTCGCTCGGAGAGGGAGTCACCTACATGGGTAACGACATTTTTAGAAGCTCAGGATTAACATCTATCACCATCACCCGCAATGTATCTCAAATCGGCATCGCTCCTTTCTCTGCATGTACCCAATTAACCGAAATCAACGTAGATGAGGCAAACCCTTATTTTTCTTCATTAGACGGAGTATTAACAGACAAAAACAGAACTACAATCGTTGCATATCCCGCAGGAAAAGGGAAGCGTTATATCATACCCGACGGAATTACGAAAATAGGGACACATTCTTTTTTCGCCTGTCCAATAACATACATTCATACACCTAACAGTGTGAAAACCATCGAACTTTTCGCATTCGCCTCATGCACAGATTTAGACACAATCATATTGGGTAATAGCGTAGACTCTATCGAAGGAGCTGCGTTTCGTATTAACGATCGACTAAAAACCATTTATTCTATGAATCCAATTCCTCCCGCAGCCCATCCTGAGGCTTTTAGTTCATTTAGCCCCATGTTCTTCATTCAATGCACTCTACACGTCCCTGTCGGTAGTTTACAAGCCTACAAAAATGCAGAAGTATGGAAAAATTTCAAAAACATTGTGGAGAATAATTTCACAGGAATAGAACGACCCTCACCAGACAAAGCAAAAATTTTCGGAAACAAAAATAGCATTGCATTTCGGAATATCGAACCGGGTACAGATATAAGTATCTACGACACAACCGGGAAATGTATAAAAACATTTGCAGTGGACGGAGACAGAGAAATACCCTTCCCCAGCGGTATTTATCTAATCAAATATGCCGGGAGAACCATAAAAATAATATTATAATCAAATAGGCTCAGTAAAAATTGGTGAGGGTAAATATGAATTTTAGCGAATACGATAGATTGTATTTTCCTTCTTCCCTGCCGTGTCCCGTAGCCTTACGGGGTGTTGCGTCAGCAATATAGGAGAGACACCGAAGAAACGGCAGTTTCTGTGGAGAGAGATTGAAAAGATTTCATTAGTTTTTGGGCTGTAAGAATTAACCCCTCCGTCCGACGGACACCTCCCCTATATTTTGTTTGACAACAAAACACAGGGGAGGAGGTTATCGTGTTTGTTCTTCTCCCCTATTGTACGAAACACACGGGGTGTTGCGTCAGCAGTATAGGAGAGAGACCGAAGAAACGGCAGTTTCTGTGGAGAGGGGTTGAAAAGATTTCATGAGTTTTTTGGGCTATAAGGATTAACCTCTCTGTCCGACGGACATCTCCCCTATATTTTGCTATGCAAAACACAGGAGAGGAGAATAATACCTTCCTATATATCGTTAGATTATATAAAAGTACAATCCCCTCTGATTTCCTACTGAGAACCTATAAAGGAAAAATGGCACTATAAATAAAAAGAGATGTTTTACCAAACATCTCTTTTTATTTATTTCACAAGACAGTTGTACTCTATTTTTATTCCTCGTCTTCCTCTTCTTTCATATTGTGGAAAACATTTTGTACATCTTCGTCTTCCTCAAAACGTTCGATCAACTTTTCAATAGAAGCGCGTTGTTCGGGTGTTACATCTTTCACATCGTTAGGAATACGTTCGAATTCGGCACTGACGATTTCATAACCGGCCTCTTCGAGATGATGTTGGATATTATTATTCTCCGAGAACTCGCCATAAAGTACGATTTCTTCCTCATCGGCCTCCACTTCATCGACTCCATAATCAATCATTTCAAGTTCGAGATCCTCCACCGAGACTCCCTCTTTGGGTTTGATATGAAACACACATTTGTGATCGAACAAGAAAGAAAGACTACCGGTCGTACCCAACGATCCTCCGGCTTTATTGAAATAACTGCGCACATTGGCGACAGTACGGGTCGTGTTATCGGTAGCTGTTTCTACGACGATAGCGATACCGAAAGGACCGTATCCTTCATAAACCACCTCCTTATAATCGCCGGCATCTTTCGACGAAGCTTTTTTAATAGCCCGTTCTACATTTTCTTTCGGCATATTCGCCGCTTTGGCATTCTGCATCAATACACGCAGACGCGGATTGGCATCGGGATCGGGACCACCGGCTTTAACGGCAATAGAAATTTCTTTCCCAATTTTCGTAAATGTACGGGCCATATTGCCCCACCGTTTCAATTTTCTGGCTTTACGATATTCAAAAGCTCTTCCCATAGGATATCTTTTACTTATATTTTATTAAATCGAATTATCTTAGCTGTGCCTCCAATTTCTGTTGAAGATTGGCTATAATTTTATTCATGATGGTATCTATCTGCTTATCGTTAAGCGTCTTATTCTCGTCTTGAAGAATAAACGAAACGGCATAGGACTTCTTACCTTCGGGGAGGTTCTTCCCTTCATAAACATCGAAGAGATAGACCTCTTTGAGCAATTTACGCTCGCTTTCCCGAGCCACTTTCTCGATATCGGTAAAAGAAACCGCCTGATCGACCAACAAAGCCAAATCCCGTTTCACCGCTTGAAATTTAGGCAATTCACTGTACAATACCGTATGTTTCGCAGCCATTTTCATTAGCGAATCCCAATTCAACTCGGCAAAAGAAACCTCGACATCGATATCGAAACGTTTGAGTATCTTATGCGAAACAAGCCCCATCTTCCCAAGTATCTTTCCTCCCCGGTTGCTATAAGTCAAAGCTACCGAATAAATCTCGTCGCTTGTCTGTGTCGCGATAATATCACCGGCGATTCCAAGACGGGCAAAAATATTCTCCACATAAGCCTTCATTTCGTAAACCGAAGATTTCTCATCGGCATGCGCCCAGCTTCCTTCCACCCGATTACCGGTCTGCCACAAAGCGAAATGTTTTTCTTCGGAATAGCCCGATAAAACTCTCTCTTCATTATGAGCCTCCGGGTCAAAGTAATAACAATTACCACATTCGTAAAAACGCAAGTTGGCCCGACGACGATTTATATTATGTGAAATACTTTCCAATCCACCGAATAAAAGGGTTTGGCGCATTACATTCAAGTCATTGCTCAACGGATTAAGCAAAGCCACGCAATGCGCACGAGGCCAACCTTGCAAGTCGTCGTAATAAGCGCCACAGGTTAATGAGTTGTTCATGATTTCATTAAACCCGCACCCCGTGAGCTGTTCCGAAACTAAATTTTGAAACTGGTGACTTTGGTCGGTAACAGTCTTATAAGAAAGGCTGGAATGTACCCGGTCGGATATTTCGACATGATTATATCCATAGATACGAAGTAGATCTTCTATAACATCGACATCTCGCTGCACATCGACCCTATATGTAGGAACTTGCAACGAAAGTTCCTTTTCTGTTTCAGAAACGATCTTTATTTCAAGACTGTTCAATATGCTCTTGACCGTATCGACTGGAATATGTTTCCCGATGAGAGTATCGATTTTTTCATACGTAAGGGTTACAGGGAACGGAGCTACCGGATTGGGATATATATCCACAACTTCACCGCAAATCTCACCTCCGGCCAATTCTTTCACCAATAGAGCCGCCCGTTTCAAAGCATATAGAGTATCATTGGGATCGACACCACGCTCGAAGCGGAAAGACGAATCGGTATTCAATCCTTGACGGCGAGCTGTCTTACGCACCCACGTGGGATTAAAGCAAGCCGACTCCAAGAAAATATCGGTCGTATCGTTGGTTACACCCGATTTCAAACCGCCGAACACACCGGCGATACACATTGATTCCTTTTCATTACATATCATTAAGTCGTTGGAGGTCAACGTACGCTCTACCTCATCGAGTGTGACGAATTTCTCACCCTCTACGGCAGGTTTCACGATGACTTTCCCTCCGGCAATTCGATTCAAATCAAAACAATGCAGTGGTTGTCCGGTAGCATGGAGTATATAATTGGTAATATCCACCACATTATTGATCGGACGCAATCCGATAGCGGACAAACGTTGCTTCAACCAATCGGGACTTTCTGCCACTTTCACATTCCGCATCGTCACTCCGCTGTACCGGATACATGCTTCATGGTTCGCTACATCGACATCGATACCGCCCTCTTTTCTATCGATAGCGAAATCGTTTACCGATGGCCTGTGCAATCCGGCATCTTTACCCCTTTGTGTCAAATAAGCGGCCAAATCACGGGCAACGCCATAATGCGAAGCTGCATCGATACGATTCGGGGTAATATCCACTTCGAGGACATAATCGCTCTTTATATTATAATAGTCTTTGGCCAGTGTACCGGGCTTTACCTCTCCCGGCAACACGATAATGCCATCGTGCGAAGTTCCTATACCTATTTCGTCTTCGGCACAAATCATACCGAAAGATTCCACTCCGCGAATCTTCGATTTTTTAATCGTAAAACTTTCTTCACCACTATACAAAACAGTACCCAACGTAGCCACTACCACGTATTGTCCCGCCGCAACATTCGCAGCTCCACACACGATTTGAACAGGCTCGGATTCCCCCAAATCCACGGTAGTAATGTGCAAATGATCTGAGTTGGGGTGATCCTCACAAGTGAGAACCTTACCGATAACCAGCCCGTTAAGGCCGCCCTTGATGGTTTGCACCTCTTCAATTCCACCGGTCTCCAAACCGATAGAGGTGAGAGCTGCCGAAAGTTCCTCGGGAGAAAGGTCAAAATTCACGTAATCTTTCAACCAATTATACGAAATATTCATAACGAACTAATTTTATCTTCTTTCTAAAAAACGCCGAAAAAGCCTTGAAAAAGCTCTTCCGAAAATTTTGCCAAAGTTAATAAGAAACTGTTTAAAAAGCCAAGCTATCGACTAATTTAAAAGGTTCTAAAAGCTATTTCTCAGCAGTATTTATTCTATTTGACCCCGATGTTATCGACAAGAATCGAGCCGGTATGGGAGTCTCGAAATTCATCTCACGCCGTGTTACCGGGTGAGCAAAGCGTAATTTAACCGCATGTAGAGCCACACGTCCCAAAGGACTGCCATGCGCACCGTATTTGCGATCTCCGATAATACTATGACCGAGATCGTGCATGTGAACCCGTATCTGATTTTTACGTCCCGTCTCCAAATCGAGTTCTACCAACGAAAAACGGCTGTTACCTCCCAATACCTTATAACGAGTAATCGCCAACTGCCCCTCATCGGGATTATCGGTCGAATAAACTTGGAAAGCCGCATTTTCGGTCAAATAGGAACGAACCATTCCCTCGGGTTGCTCCATCACGCCCTCTACTACTGCTACATATTTACGTTCCAATACGATATTGTGCCAATTATGCTGCAACTGTTCCTGTATTCCTTTGCTTTTAGCAAACATCATCAAACCCGAAGTATCCCTGTCGAGACGATGCACGATGAACAGCTTGTTCTCCGGGTTCTGGGATTTCACATAATCGCTGAGTATACTATATGCTGTTCCGGTCTTTATACGTTCTGTCGACATCGAAAGCAATCCATACCCCTTATCTATGACAATGATATACTCATCTTCATAAACCATCTTCAAACGATTGTGTTTAAACACACTGAAACCTCGCTTAAAATTAATTTTCAATTCGTCCCCAACATGCAACATCGTGTCGAATTGGGTAACCGGCATATCATTGACAGCGACTTGCCGGTGAGACAGATAAGATTTGACCGTCGTGCGGCTTTTGTCCCCAAACAAAGTCAATAGATAATTCAACAATGTATCGTCGTGCTCTACTTTGAAACGCTTGATATCTTTTTCGGAAAACCGGCGTAAAGGCCGTTTATCGGAAGGTTGGCGCATATTATTTATTTTTTGTGCAAAGATAGTGTAAACCAAGAGCAGAAACAAATTTATTTGGAAATGCCGAAGTATAGCTTATTTTCGCATTAACACGGTTCTATAAAAAACAGTGGGGATAGGCATGAATTTGGGCGAATGCGATGAATTGCGTTCCTCCTTCTCCCCTGCCGTTTCCCGTAACATTATGAGGTGCTGCGTTAGCAATATAGGAGAGACACCGAAGAAACGGCAGTTTCTGAGGAGAGGGGTTGAAAAGATTTTATAGACTTTTTGGCTGTAAGGGTTAACCCCTCCGTCTTGCGGACACCTCCCCTATATTTTGCTGTGCAAAACACAGTGGAGGAGGTTTAATTCAATCGCAAAGACAACTTCACTTCTCTCTTTTTTATATGCTTCGAAAAAGTGTAAATATTAGTATAAACCATGCCCATTTTCTAATCGGGCAACATTCCCAATTTATCGGCGACACCCACAACAAGTCCCCACACAAAGAAACTGACGACACCGGCAATTAACGCAGAGAAAAAACCATCGCTAATCCAAACAGAAATCACCGTAACAATAATGCTCAACAATCCTCCATACAAAATGATATACCCCATAGCCTTCCATATGAAAACCACCGCCGATAAAATAAATGCCAACACAGACCAAACAAAACCGAAAAATCGAGAAAAGCCATCGCCTACCCTTCGCCAAAACGAACGCCTCGGCCGGTGAGGATATCGCGGCCTACCCTGCGAAATGATTTCACCGGTTGACATATTCACACGAGTCCCGTTACGCAACGTAATGATACGATCGCCCATAGCCCCAAAAACTATCTACACTCCAAACACTCGGAATCTTTCTTCAATTTTACTCCATACCAACGGAGTATCGTCAAATGTCTATTCGGATTCCGATTGAATGGAGCCCAGTTGGCAAACTGGAAATCCCGACGATTGGCCCAAATATAGTAATCATAGGTCAACTCTTCTATCAGCGAAGATATGCCGCACTCGATTCCCCGAGATAACTCGTTCAATGCCAATTTTACCATCATATTGTTAATCGGAGCGATATCGGTCGACAATCCCACCTGAACCATCGCATGAGCATCCTCGTCCGACACATATGCCGGTATAACTCCCAACTCTCTGGCCCGACGCACATCGGTAATCTCGTCATTCTGATGATAAATAGGACTCCCTGTCAAGCAGGCATAACACGGTCCACCCGGTCTTACGCGTAATATATCGCCACCCTCGGCACGAGTGACAGCCCTGCCAAACAATCCCACTTTACCCAATTTCACCAAACAGGCATTGATGTTATATCTGCTCGCATACTCGTCTGTCGCAGCTATGGTAAGATCCGATTCTGCCACACATTTTTCAAGAATATCAAGATGCTTATTCATATCGATATCGTAGGTCTCTACTTGCGCATACGGATTTTTCAATAATATGGCATCTTTCACGGCATTTACTTTGAGCCGTCCCAATTCGTTCACCCCACAAATATGACGAGCGATATTGTGCAATTCTATACGATCGAAATCCATCAGTATAAAATGCCCTACACCGGCTTTCGCCAACTCGACGGCAATAGGTGCGCCACCGCTGCCTAACCCTACGATAAGGACCTTTTTCGACTCCAACGCTCCCACTTCGAGTAGCCCTTTACTGCGAGTATAAAGCTCACTCTTGCGAGGCACATATTTCACAACCGCTTCGATGATTCTTCCGTCATCGACAATAAAAGCACGAGAGCTGACTTTCGTGTCTTCGACATGAATGCAAACAATAACGACCGGAACTCGTTTTGCCTCTTCCGGCATCGATGCATAAACAGACAAAGCCACATCTTCGGCCTTTTCATAATCGTCAGTATCGACTACCCGAAAGAGACAAGGCATGGAATATCCTGTCGGAGCCACCTGCGGATACTTGATGTAGACATGGTAAACCTGTTCGCCTTTCCACTCAAAAGCAGCACCGAAACATTGTGATTGCCCGCTATTCCAAAAATCCTGCAAATGATCCTGATAAATGTACACTATCGGTTCCATAGCACCCTATTCTTTATCATTATAATAAGGTTTGGTTCCTATCGTCGTGCCCACTTTTTCCTTTCCGCTTTTTTCCGCTTCATCGGGAGTCATCGCTTCCAGTTCTCCATCGTCTCCGATAACCAATTCTACTTCTCTACGTCCACTGTTGGTTTGAGCCAGAGCTTCACCCAAATCTTCACAATCGTCAGTTCGTTTCTTTTCAAATAGTCCCATAGTTAGTTATATTCTTTAATAGATTAATAATTTGCCCCTTTCAAAAATTCATCGAGTGTCTTTCCCGTTTTCAGATGACATTCATACATTTCAAGCCAAATGCGAACCTTAATAATAATCTGATACAAAGTTATTCGATTCGGAGCCCAATCCTCATAACCGTAATGGCAAACTCTCACACAGCCGTTTTCTCCGGTAAGCGTATGCATACTGTGACTGGCTTGCAGCATACTACCGCCGGAACGCGTCAACAAGGGTTTAGGACTCGTAATAAAAACCTTCGGTATATTATAGGGATAATTGTCCAAAAGGTCTATTTTCACCACGTAGCATCGTAGAGAATTAGTCTGAATGGCGACCGCCAAATACGGATACGGCGTGTCCATATCCATAAATTTGTACTGTTTCGATTTTATCGTCGAATTTTGCAATACACCTAATTCTATTTGATATCTGTCATAAGTCATATCGATAAATATTTTAAACTGTTAATAACCGATTGTCCCATCTCTGAAAACGACGAAAGCCAGTGAGGTGTACCGTTTTTTCCCAATGCCCCTAAGCTCCAAGAAGTAGTTTCTCCCGCTTCATACCGGACAACGTAAGGCGCCCGATTCGGAAAATCTTTATCGAAAACAATCCTCCAAGAAGACCGGCGAGGTATATCGAATCTGATTTCAATAGTCATGTCATCTACTTTCAACAGTTTCACATCAGAATATTTCGACTGTATATAAGAGACGATACGCTTCAACTGCAAACGGTTTTCTTTATTATTCAACCAAAAACCGGTATCGAACTTCACGCCATTCTCCGGCGGCATCTGTTGTACCGGAATCATATTCAACTCATGATACACAGCCTCTTTGACCTGCGGCATTATCACAGAATCCCGATAAGCCGTATCATAACGACTCCTTACCGAACCGTCTCCTTGCACCACATTCCACGGCACTAAGTTCATCTTTACCCCTTCACCTGTGCATACAAAAGAAAAAGCATTGACAGAGGCCCCTGCCCTATCGCAAATTCCAATAGCCAATATACACCGCGACAGCCCGTCTGCCAGCATACCCTCTTGTATCGATTGCACATCGCCTCCGCTCGGATACGACAATCCCAAACCATGATGCGAATGCCACACACCGATATGGGAGAGATGGTACTCTTCGAATAATCTATCGGCATGCAACTGCAAATAATCGGCATCTTGTATAAAACTGGTAAAACGACAGACCGACCTTCTACCGGGACCCAATACATACATGATTACGGCATCTCCGTTCGGCGTCCAATAGCCCAACAAATTACCTCCGGTTTCCATGTGAGGAGAATCCAATATTGTCCTCGCCATGAAATCTAATTCCCCCCGATAAATATATACGCCCCCATGAGCTATTCGCCCGATATCCATAATCTCTTGTTTTTCATGATTACGCAATATAAATAAAAAATATCGACATTTACAAACTTATAACTATAAAATTAATTATGAACTGGTCTATAATTCTCATTCACTTTCCCAATCATACAAAAAAGAGTCCTTGTTTTTGTCTTTCCGTAAATAACTATTACCTTTGTTCGCTACTTCTAAATCGAGTTAAAAGATGAAAATGAAAATACACCGAGAAGGGAAAAACATATTACTTATTCTTTTTATCATTCTGGCTCTTTTGAATTTGCCGGTTTATCTATGGATAAAAATAACATGGCTGGCTTATCTAATCCACGCCGCCTCCATTATATTTTTCTTTCTGGTAGTTAATTTTTTCCGGTCTCCCAAACGGCATTTCAAAGGTAATCCCAAAAATGCCATAGTCGCACCGGCAGACGGTGTCGTAGTCGTTCTTGAAGAAGTTCTCGAAGATGAATACTTTCATGACAAACGTATGCAAGTTTCTATCTTTATGAATATATTCAACGTACATGCCAACTGGTTTCCCGTTGCCGGAAAAGTAATCCATGTAAGTCATCAACAAGGCCGTTTTATGGCAGCCTATTTACCTAAATCAAGCACAGACAACGAAAGATCCACAGTAGTCATTAAGGCTGAAAATGGTGAGGAAATCTTAGTCAGACAAATTGCCGGTGCAGTGGCGCGTCGCATTGTAACTTACGCCGAAGTCGGTGATACCTGTGACATCGACGAACACATGGGCTTTATAAAATTCGGTTCACGCGTAGATTTGTACCTTCCGCTCGATTGCGATATTAAAGTAGCTCTACACGATAAAACAATAGGCGACCTCACCGAAATAGCCCGTCTAAAATAAAGCTCTCATGAATGCCATTACAAAAAATATCCCTAATAGTATTACTTGTCTCAATCTCCTTTCAGGGTGTTTTGCCTGTCTTTTCGCATACAAAGGAGAATACGACATAGTTGCTTTATGCATAGGGTTATCCGCATTATTCGACTTTTTAGACGGTATGGCGGCACGTTTGCTCCATGCTTACTCTCCGATGGGAAAAGAATTGGATTCACTCGCCGATCTTATCAGCTTCGGGCTTGCTCCGGGATTCATGGCCATGCATTTCATGCTATACGACAGTGTCTTTCATGGAATAAACGATTCCTATCAAATCTGGTGGGCATTAAGCGCATTGCTCATTCCTGTTTTCTCCGCACTCCGTTTAGCTAAATTCAATATCGATGCTCGTCAGACAACCTCGTTCATCGGGTTGCCCGTCCCTGCCAACGCTCTTTTTTGGATAGGAATATGTCAAGCCGGCTTACAAATAGAGGACAAAGCCTGTGGATACGCTATCGTCTGTTTAGTCATTCTCTTTTCTTTCCTATTGATTTCGGAGATTCCCATGTTTTCTCTAAAATTCAAGAACTTGAAGTTAAAAGAAAACTATCTTCGTTATTTGATTTTAATCGCTGCCGCAATTTCCCTTATCTTTTTCGGACTGGCAGGCCTCGCCGCAACAATAGGCTTGTATATAATATTATCGCTGTTGACAGCCAAGAAGCATTAACAACAAAAACGGAACGATTTTTGTTCTAACATACATAAACTTAACAAGTATCAATTATGCATGCTCTTGGACTGCTCCTCATCATAGCTTTTATTATCTTCATAGTACCCATTATAGGTATATTTCAACTTATCCTCCGGTTCTTCTTCGGAAAGAAAAACAGCGTTAGGAATCCCTTTCAACAAGGACAACAAGGACAAAACAACAAAGGGCGTACCACATGGTACACCCATACGAAAAAGAACAAAAAGGTTATCCAAGACGACGAAGGAGAATATATAGATTTCGAAGATATAAAAGAGAAATAGATAATAAGTTTATTATCTATTTTCTACTTTACAGATAAAATCTCTTCTACTATAAAATTGCTATATCCACGCCAGGGCAAAGCTCCAAGATATTCGTTATATTTCAGCTCCACATGACGGCCGCTCAATCGCATGAGAGAGTCTGCCAAATTGGCATTATCCACAGAAAAGACAAATTGATTGGACTGTAACGTTCCCCGGCTCTCGGTGCGAAAACCTTCCATAATGAGAATTCCCTCATAGGTTTTGAATACATATCCTTTTTTTACGACATAATTCAAAGTACCGGCTTTTACCCCCGATCCAAAGACAAAATAATAACGCACATAAAAAAAAGCTCCCCCAACCAACAGGAGCAATACAATGGCAACCCGAATGAAACGACGGAATGATCGACGCACCTTGCCAGAGACTTGGTTACTCGATTCATTTTGATTTACATGACTATCCATCTCATTTATATTTTTCAAAATTTACTCAAATTATCCTACTTTTCAAAAAGTATCTTCTTATCCAATTACAAAAATACTTTGTCGAACAACGAATGCACGCCCCGTTTTCACACCAGCGGAAAACTTACTGGAAGGCTCTCATTTTCCATACAAAGATAACATTTTTATATACGACATATACAACAAACAAAAAAGCCGTCGATACCGCTTTCCATATCGACGGCTTTTAACGAATATTGTATTAAGAAGCTGTTTTAAATTTATTGAGAAATAATATTATCATTGCAAGCAGGTATGTT
>OGOR01000579.1_pt1 | contig 28473 bp, 25 predicted proteins | sample 1552771 | NCBI WGS metagenome assembly OGOR01 (sample SAMEA2580124, study PRJEB22360) | human gut metagenome | biome: human gut; feature: human-associated habitat; material: faeces | place: Denmark | collected 2008/2010
TATGCTTCGGCTTTTAACTCACAGCTAATAGCTAACAGCTAATGGCTAACAGCTTATAGCTGACAGCTCACAGCTGATAGCTTTTATCTTCTTACCGCTTTCCTCACCACGGTAACAGATCCTTCACGTTCGTTCAGGATGACGTTTAACGTTTCCCTCACTATGACGCCTTTTCCCAAAATCGTCATTCTGAATGGACGCAAGAATGCCTTGTGGGAAAAACGGGAAACAGCAACATGACACGGAGTGAAGAATCTATGACTCTGATGGCGTCTTACCGGCTTTCCTCACCATAGCAGCAGATTCTTCGCTGGCGCTCTGAATGACGTTTTACCGATTCCCTCGCCACAGCAGCAGACCCTTTGCTGGCGCTTGTTCACAATGAACTGGCGTACACAGTGCGGCTGAGGACAGTCGTTTGCCGTAATGACTCTAATCACAAAAAGCTTACCGCTTCTAGCTCCCAGCTTACACTCTCCGATTTCCATCTTCCGATGATTTCCCAAAAATATATGCCGCTGCGCCTTCCGCCATTTTTACCCCCTGATGAGCCGCGCCTTCTACGGTTTCCAGTTTCCAGCGGAAAGGAACCCGCAGCTCCTCCGCTTTTGCTTTACATTGCCGGAAATAATTCGTACACCGTTCCATTCGGTTCATCCCCTGGGCGTCTGCTTCGGGCGTATCGCGGAACGGCGGTTTCCGCTCCACATCCTTTTCACCCATAAAGAGAATGACCGGCTTTGCAAACGCTTCCCCCAGTTCCTCATCAGTAATCCCCACATTCTTTATGCCGTAAGGATAATCAATATCCCTGTCAGGCATGGTAAACCAGCCGGAATTGGCCACGGCGATTACATCCACGTTTTTCTTTCCTCCGAGGAGCGCCCATCGATGGACAAACTGCCCGCCTGCAGAATGGCCGAAAAGAATGATTTTCCCTGCTGCCTGCGTGCGGTTTTTCACTTCTGCCACGATCCGGTCCGCCGCGGAGAACGTCCGCTCTTCTTTTTCACGGATATGTCCGTCTGCATCCATGATGCCGCCTTCCTGATACCATTCCGCGCCGGGATACTTCCTTTCCGTCAACTCCGGACAGACGATCAGCATATTTCTTTCCTCCGCCAGCTTCCGGAGCGCTTTGCAATATTCCGCGCCAGCCCTGCCAAAGCCATGGAATGCAATAAAGACGGCATCCTTTTCCGTCCACCTGCCGGGGCGATAGTAGTACAGGCAAAGAGCATCCTGATTCACCCCTGTCCGTTCCCTGATGCAGGACATACTTTCTCCCGCCGGAATGGGGCGTACCGCCATTTCCTTTTTCCTTTTCGGCAGAAGCCACACAGCAGCAGCCGCAGCAGCGACAGCGGTGAGTGCTTTGAAAACTTTATTTCCCATCATTTCTCCTCATCCATTATTTCTATCATTTTTATGAAATCCTTTTCTATCGGCATTATACCACAGGGTTCTTCTTTTCAATTTCCCATATCTTTCTACCGGTCTTCATCAAATTTTATTGCCGTCTCTCCGCCGGGACTGTATATTCTCCCTTTGGTACTCTCCTATAAAAATTATATGTAACCTTATTTCTTCGTTCAGCCCTTCTTTTAAAATGACTTCAAGTTATCGTTTTGTATCTTGGAATATATTTTACTCATTACTCCGGAGTCATTTTCCTGTTTATTCTCTATTAATTGTATTGTTTCTCTTTTCAGAAATTGCTCTTTATTTGTGTATACTTATTTCATAAGAGCCCCCGCCCGCAAGGAGCCTCAGCGCTTTTTATATTGTTGTACGGCGGCCGGCATGATACAATCAGAAAGAGAAATGCGGACAAGATCAGACTGCATTTATTTTATTGGGGAAATGTAAGGAGGTTTTTCAATCATGAAAAAGAAATTGGCTGTGCTCGCCGCAGCGGCAGTCGCTGCAGGTATCCTTCTCGGCGGATGCGGCGGTTCCAAGGGCAGCGACACGAAAAGCAGTTCTGCCGCCTGGAAACCGGAAAAAGACGTAAAGATTATTGTCGCTTATAAAGCCGGTTCCGGTACGGATACAGGCGCGCGTCTGCTGGCCAACAGTGCCAAGAAGTATGTAGGCCAGACCCTGGTCATCGAAAACAAACCCGGGGCTGACGGAAAAATCGGCTGGACGGAACTCGCCAAAGCCAAACCGGACGGATACACACTGGGATTCATCAATCTGCCGACCTACACCACGCTCGCCTCCCAGAAGGGCACTGCCTTTGATGAAAAGTCCATTATCCCGATTGCGAACCACCTGACGGAAACCGCTGTCGTTGTTGTCAAAAAAGACGCAAAATGGAAGGATCTTAAGGAACTCGTTGCAGACGCACAGGCGAACCCGGGACAGCTGAAAGCTTCCACCAACGGTGTACAGGCGTCCAACCATACCTCCGCTCAGCTTCTCGCCCAGTCCGCGAAATTTGAATACAATGCCGTTCCTTACGGTGGTACCGCTGACCAGCTCCTTGCTCTCCGCCAGGGCGAAGTAGATTTCTCCTGTGCCAAAGTCGCCGATGTCATCAAACTGGTTAACGGTGAAAATGCCGAACTCCGTGTCCTCGGCGTATTTGACGAAAAGCGCGATCCCCAGCTGCCTGACGTTCCGACACTCGGCGAACTCGGCTACTACAATAAATGGTATGGCTCCGCCCGCGCTATTGTCGCCCCGAAAGGTACCCCTGAAAATATAATTAAATTCTATGAAGACGCTTTCAAAAAGACCATGGAAGACAAAGATGTTGTGGAAGCCCACAAGAAAGCCGGCATGGTTCTCGATTACAAGGACAGCAAAGATCTGGGCAGACTCATTGACGAGCAGCTCGCTTTCTGCAAAGATGTAGTCAGCAAACTGTACGAAAAGAAATAATAGTGCAAGTGCTGCATGAAACAGGGGAAATCACGCATTTCCCTTTAAGCGTCACCGCGTTTCATTAGACAGAAAACCTGCTTCTTTTCCAAGGGGCAGGTTTGTCCGTTCTGACCGGTTTGAAACCGCGGAGGTTCTCTTTAAGGAGTATTGTATGAAAAAATCAGATATTTATATCTGCGGATTCATGTATCTTTTCTCATTTTTCTTTTTATATCTGACATTGGACTTTCCCGAACCGGCAAGACACTATCCGTACTTTGTCATCGGGCTGCTCCTTCTTCTGACGACAGTCCGCATGAGCCATCTGTTCCGGGATTACAGAAGAGAGCACAAAATCATCAGCGACAGTTCCCAGGTATTTGACGGCTTTCTCCCGAAACAGTTCTGGGTCATGTTCGCCGCTTTCCTCCTGTTCTTTCTCCTGATGTACCTCTTCGGCTTCTACATCGCCTCCATCGTATACATCTTCATCTGCCTCCGCTTCTTCAGGATCAAAATGAAATACATTTTTCTAGTCCTGATCTGCATGGCCGCCCTCATCTACGGTACATTCGATGTATTTCTCAATGTACCCCTGCCTGACGGGATCATTATGGAAGAATTCTTATAACCGGAGGAAATACCATGGATGCAAACACATTCGGACTCATGTCGGCAGGTTTTGCCAACGCCCTCATGCCGTCTAATCTAATCATGATGATTATCGGCGTCACCATCGGAATCGTTGTCGGCTGTATGCCGGGCCTTTCCGCCGCCATGGGCGTAGCGCTCCTTCTGCCGCTTACCTTCGGCATGGCTCCCGAAACGGGGCTGATCATGCTCGGCGGAATTTACTGCGGCGCCATCTTCGGCGGTTCTATTTCCGCCATCCTGATCCATACCCCCGGCACGCCCGCTTCCGCGGCAACGGCGCTCGACGGGTATGAACTTACCAAACAGGGAAAAGCCGGCAAGGCACTCGGCACAGCATGCATCGCTTCCTTCTTCGGCGGACTCCTTTCCTGTATTTCCCTTTACTTCTTTGCCCCCATGCTTGCCGAACTGGCCATGAAATTCGGAAGCCCCGAATATTTCTGGCTTGCCCTCTTCGGACTCACCATCATTGCGGGCGTTACCACGGGCTCCATGGTGAAAGGGCTTATGAGCGGTGCCTTCGGCCTTATCCTTTCCACCGTCGGCATGGATCCCATGGAAGGCACGGAACGGTTCATGTTCGGCATCGACGAACTGTACAACGGTATCAACGTCACCTGTGCCCTCATCGGTCTCTTTTCCCTTTCCCAGGTCTTCATTCTCGCAGAAAAAGCGATTAAGGAAAGAGGAAGCATCGTCAAATTTCACGACTCCGTCATGCTGAAATTCCATGATCTGAAACAGATCGGGCCGACCGTCATCCGCTCCTGGCTCATCGGGAACATCATCGGTATCCTCCCGGGCGCGGGCGCTTCCATTGCCTGCTTCCTGGGTTACAATACGGCAAAACAGTTCTCCAAAAAGCCGGAAGATTTCGGCCGCGGCTCCATTGAAGGCGTCGCCGGTTCGGAAGCGGCAAACAACGCTGTTACCGGCGGCTCCCTCATTCCCACACTGACACTGGGCATTCCGGGAGAATCAGTGACCGCCGTGCTCATGGGCGGCCTCATCATCCAGGGTCTCCAGCCGGGACCGGAACTTTTCACTAAGTACGCTCCCATGACTTACACCTTCTTTGCGGGGTTCGTCATTGTCCAGTTCTTCATGCTTCTTATCGGCCTCGGAGGATGCCGCATATTTGCCCACATTTCCAAACTGTCCGACGCTGTCCTTATCCCCTGCATCTTTGTCCTCTGCGTTGTCGGCTCCTTTGCCATCAACAACAGTTTCGTCGACGTAGTTATCATGTTCATCTTCGGCATTATGGGCTACCTGATGAGAAAGCTGGGATTAAATGCGGCAGCCGTCGTCCTCGCCCTTATTTTAGGACCGATCGGCGAAAGAGGCCTCCGCAGAAGCCTGACCCTTTCGGGCAATGATATCACCATCCTGTTCTCCACCCCCATCTGCTGGGTACTCATCACCCTCTGCATCCTTTCCTCCTTCTCCCCGCTTCTTATGGACTGGCTGAAAAAAGGAAAACAGGCGATCAAAGGAAAGTAAAAGAAATACCCCTTCATACATTTCCCACGCAAAAACGGATCCGCGCCATATATGCAGATCCGTTTTACTATGCATTGAAATAATTTCACCCGCAATTCCGGAAATGCGCCTCTCCTCTGAGAACGGATGAAAAGCCGACAACCCTTCGTCTCCTTCCATTCAGAATGACATCTTACGGTTTTCCTTACCACGGTAACAGATCCTTCGCTATCGCTTCAGGATGACGCCTTTCGTTCTCCATCATTATGACGCTTCCCGTTCCCCATCACTAGTGACGCCCTTTCCTTCAATCGTCATTCTGAACGGAGGCAAAAATGCTGTTCGAGAAAGACGGGAAACGGGATAGTGACACCGAGTGAAGAATCTATTACCTTGAATGACATCTTGCGGTTTTCCTCACCACGGTAACAGATCCTTCGCTATCGCTTCAGGATGACGTCTTACCGCTTTCCTCACCACGGCAGCAAATTCTTCGCTGGCGCTCACACGAGGACGCTTAACGTTTCCCATCATAGTGACTCTTTCCTTCAATCGTCATTCTGAATGGACGCAAGAATGCTTTGTGAGAAAGACAGAAAACGGGACAGTGACACAGAGCGAAGAATCTATTACTCGGATGACACCTTACCGTTTCCCTCACTATGACGCCTTGCCGTCCGCTGTCATTCTGACAAACATTCTTTATATAAAGTTATTTTTCTATAATATATCGACATCCTGGTAGACAGGCTGTACAAGCCATTTCCCGGAAGCGTCCATAATTCCCCACTTTCCCTTGACTTTCACTGCGCTGTATCCGTGGCTGAACGAGCGTGCCTCTTCAATAAGGCCTTCTTTATCGGCAAACAGGATTTGTCCCTGATCATTGATGACCTCGTAATTGCTGCTTCCCTGGTGCACCCATGTCAGCCGATCATGAAGGAAAGGATCGATCGTCATGTCGGTAGATACGGAAAATACAGAATACCCTGTTCTCATATTGTATAAGCTGCGGACCCCATTTTTCTCCACGACCAGACGGTCGGAACCGGCAAAGGTGATACCGTCATACCGAAAAGGAATCACCTGCTGTCCCGTTTCCACACTGAAAATCCCGCTTTTCCCGGTCTTTCCGTCTTTCAATACCAAAAGACCGTTAATCTCGTCCAGATCACCTACATCATAGTCTCCCGGCCGGATAACGTATTCTCCTTTCCGATTTACAAAGCCGGTTTTCCCGTCATTTTTAATGACTGTACCATACCAGGTCATGGGCCATACTTTATCATTCTTGCTGTCAATGACGATATTTCCGTCACGGTCTATGTAACCGCGCTTGGCTCCGTCATAGGTAAAACCGCCAAGACCGATGCCGTTATAGCCGAATCCTCCGTATATCAGGCCGCCGGTCACAAAGCCCAGCAGACTGCCCACATTGAAGCCTCCTACTTTACGACGGTACTCGGCCAAACCGCCTTCATACGCATACATTTGATTGGACGGCACCTGGAACAGTTCCCTGCCGCTGCCGTCAACAGCAACGATTTTCCCTTTCTCATTCTTCACGAAAGCACGGTCTTCACTGAACTCGGCAAGCACATCCTTATACCGCGGCGAGATGACCACCTTCCCCATGCCGTCTTTGAAACCGTATTTTCCTTTTTCTTTAAAGGACGTATAGCCGTCGCTGTCATAATACTCCCGGCTGTCTTCCTGCCCGACAGCATCCGGCCTGCTCCGGCGGTCCGATTCATCGGCGGCCTCCGGTGTCAGCTGTTCGCCTGTTTTGGAAATGAACCGGGTGGTTTTCTTATCCACCATGACATGAATCACACCGGTGCGGTCATTCACATCCAGGATTTCCTTATAAGCAGGAGCAATCAGCTCTTTCCCGTCTGTGCCAAGAATACCCCACTTGCCGCCGGATTTGCATTTTGCCAGGATCCCCTGCTCTATAATCCTGTCATTTTGGAAAGTCATTCCTGCCCATGTCCCAATCGACTTGGGCACATTTCGATTAGGTACCACAAGCGGCGCCAGGAGCTCATTCAGCACCACGCCGGACTCATACTGATATTCCACCTTCTCATTAAACTCCCGGTCTCCCGTATGAGGCAATCCCATACGTTCCATTTGCCGGCGCTGTTCTGCGGCCATATTCCGAATCGCATCACTGTCCTTTGTCTCGCTGGAAACCGTTGTGCGCGATTCTGTCCGCCGGACACGCTCGGCAATCGTTCCATTCCTGTCCACTGTCGTCCGCGTCTCACTGCGGCTTTCCGTCGTTGTGCTTTCCGCCTGCGCAAAACCCCCGCCGGACATAACAGCGCCGAAACACACCAATGCCGTCAAAATGTATCTTTTCTTTAATCCGCCACACATACGATGAGTCCTCCTTCAACACATCTGTTTCTCAATAAACATATTATACAAAAACTCCTCTTTTCCCGCATCACAAAAAATCCTTTCCCTTCATAAAAAACAGAGCGAAAGAGCTTCCCTATCCTTTCATTCAAACACTTTTATGAAATTGCGCATTATGACAAAAGAAATCATGGTCTCCGCTTTCCCCACCACGAGTACAGATCCTTCACTGGTGCTCGTATTATTAAGCAAGTCAAGCAAAATGCTTGATCATAGGCTCCGGAGGAAGTCTACAGTATACTGTTTTGAGATATTGTGGATTGGTTACATACCTCGCTACCGCACAGATAGTTTTGCTGTGGATCTATGCAGTATCAATCTCTCTTTAACTTTTTATCGTAATCTTAACGCGAAATACCAGCGTTGCACAGTACACTTTTCCGCAATGTGTTTTCCGTCGTTCCATGTGGAAAGATACCGATAGTAAACAAGATACTCAAGTCCATCCACGCCCGGGAAACCAAGAATACAGCCCGCGTAAAAGCACAGGCTGTGGCGCAGCAGCTCCGGGAAATGAAGCTCACAGCCGCCGCCAAAAAGATAGAAACAGGGATTGATGAAACGCTGACCTACATGGACTACCCTGCCCAACATTGGAATAAGATCAAAACGACTAATCTGATTGAGCGGGTGAACCGTGAGATCAAAAGAAGAACCCGGGCAATCGGTGCTTTCCCGGATAGTCAAAGTACCCTGATGCTTGTCTGCACCAGACTTCGTTATATTGCCGGATCAGACTGGGGAGCCAAACGTCACCTCAATATGCGGTACCTGTCTGCGCTGGAAAAGGAGGAAATTAAGGAACAGAAAAGTACCGGTTGATTTGATTCATTACCGATGGTATTTCTGAATTTGCGAAAAATTATTGACACAACCAATTATTGACACAACAAAAAAGCCTATACTGAAAAAGTCCGGTTAATATTGCTTAAACAAATTCACTGCACAAGAAAACCCGGCACCAAAGATACCAGGTAAATAAATCTAACTTTGGGGGAGCATTTCAATGCCCTTGCAACGGGAAAGGCTTAATAAACATCTCCAGTTTGAAAAATACACTAAAAACGCCCACTTAAGGCCTCATTTACTTACATTCACTTTTGCTGCATGAAAATATTCTTTCACACTCCAAATCAGATAGGCAAATATAATTGTCGCCAACAAGATAACAAATGCCTTGGAATAGATATAAACTGGATTTCCAAGGATACGAAGTTTTCCAGCAGCAAATCCAACCAATGGGCCAATAGCAAAATGGTAAATATAAACGTCGGTAGATAAATTTTCCCCAAGAAAACTCAGCGGTTTTATAAAGGGCACTTTGAAATTTCCCTTTTCCAATGCCAATGCGAACATAAGGAACATAACCATGTAAGTACCAATGTAATATTGCGATTCTTTTCCAATTAATCCTCTTTCTACCACACTTAGGAGCGATCCAATAACAATGAAAAGAATTATATTCCCTTTTGAAAGTATGTTCAGAGACCGTATCCTTTCCTCATTTTGTCGAAATACAATTCCTAAAAGAAAAAAGGGCAATGCACGGAACACGAAGAAATGCCCAATCAGCAGTAATTGTTTCGACGGTTGGAGTGGAATCACGTTTCTCAATCCCAAAACAGTATTGTAATTAGAAAATATCAAAAATCCCATTAATAAAACCACAGAGGTGATAAACAAATTATCTTTCAGCAGTTTAATCCTGAAAATGGCGATACAACTGAGGTAGGAATAAATCAGGGCACTTAAAAACCATAAATGTCCATAAACAAAAGGATCATTTGTAAGAATAAGTTTAATCACCCTGTATATATTCACCCTCTCCTGCAATCCCACCATTACATCAAAAGACGGCCTTACCAATAAATTGAATCCCACAAAAAACACTAAATAAAATAAGCTGGCAGTAATTAATATCTGCAAAATATGCTTACATTTCCTCATAATTGTTTCTGTGGAAAAGCATCCCTGTTTATTTAAAAGAAAGTAACCTGATACAAAGAAGAAGAAAGGCACGCCCACCCGGCAAATCGTTTTAACGGTCGTTCCCCATCCTCCCGGAAAATTATAGTGAATCAACACTACAGCGATACAGGAAATTGCTTTTAATACATCAATATTTGAATGACGTTCTTGCATTTCATCTCCATTTTATCTACGAACAAACATATCCCGAATCATGCGGGGAAACCACGTTATCATCCGCCCTACGCGGAATGATACAGAATGTTCCAGATGATAAATTACATCATTTAAGCTATCATTATCATTTTCCAGTTTCTTTATCTTTTCGTTATTTATCCTCTGGCTGGCATTAAATTTTCGTCTTTCCTGCTCTGCCCCCTTCTTTTTCTCTGCAGCCGCTCTCTTTTTTCGCCCTTCATATTGATATAAGGATAAATATTTAAGTAATATATCTGTTTGTGTTTGGCCTGAATGCCCATACGTCTTTTCTTTATTGAGTTCTGCAAAAAATTCTTTCCAATCACTCTCAATATCATAATTTGCTACTTCGATAATTTGTTGTTTCCCTTCCATTCCTATTTTAACTATACGATTCGGATTTTTAAGCAGCGAAATGACTTCCCGCGCCAATAAGTCATATCTTTCCTGCGGCACTGTCACTATTCCTCTACCATCCTGAAGAAACGTCAGCCAAGGCATATCATACGTAATAACTGGAATCCCATGCGCCATAGCTTCCCCTAAAGTCAACGACCATCCTTCATACTTTGATGTGCAGATGAGCGCCATGCTCTTACTGTAATAATCTTGTACGTTTAAAGTGAATCCCACGAGTTCCACATTGTTTTCCAGTTGAAGCTGGGTTACAAGGCTCTGCATCTTTTCTATAATCCGTTGATTTCCACCACCGACAATGTACAGCTTAGCATCAGGAACTTTTTTCACAACATACTTCATCATAATAATACTATCCACAGGGTTCTTTTCTTCTGAAATACGCCCCAGCCACAGAAGACGATTCGGTTCATAGGAACTGGTAGGCATTTTCAAAGGACTAAACGCTAATGGATTACAAATCCAAGCGGAATGCTTTGCAAAAGAAGATACAAATTTATGATCACATTCTGAAAGCACTACAACGCCATCACAAATTTGGTAGGAATAGCACAATTCTTGGCCTGTATCACCAAGGAATTGATAGGGAACCATACAAAAACTATGAGAATGGATTACAAAAGCAGGTTTACTTTTATGTCCTTTCACACAAAGCATATCCCAAAAGTTAGACGGTGCTACCCACATACCGCTCACCACAACATCAATATCGTTCTCGTCAATCAAATTATGCCATGCTTCCATGCGTTCTTTATACTTCTCGGAAATCGAAACTTCATATCTTGGTAAATATCTCCGCTTAACTAAGGGAGATATTTCATATTCATTTTCACAAGAGCCTTCATCGGTGATTAAAACCACATTGTACAGGGGCTTTCCTTCTTCATCCACCATATCTGCCCAGCGGTTGCAAAGCATGGAAACAACCCGCTGCGCACCTCCATTGACGATACAGCGATAGTACATAGCAATGGTCATCTGTTTTCCCGGTTCTCTCTTTATATAATTAAAATAGGGAATCCCAACAAATTCTTTTGCCATTTCTGTACGGTTGTACCAAAATTTTTTTGATAAATACCTTAAAACGGTTTTAAATCCAAAAGCACCGACCAATAATTCAAACCCTTCATTTTTCAGATCTTTACTAAGATTATCCCTCCAGCGAACAAAACATTCATTGAATAATCCCTCATGGACACTTTCAAGAATCTCTTCATACTCCTCATTATCGGGCTTGTTTTCCATAAAACGGACAAGCGCCCCATAAATACGACTTTCTGTTAGTAAAGTACTGTACTTTCTCAAATCAATATTATCATCACCAGTAATACCAAGACCAAAATTGTATTTATAAAGCGTTTGATCAATACCCATATAAGTTCTCGAATAATAGGCAATCACAAAAAAAGCATATAAATCCTGTGCTTTAGGATAAGCACCCGGTTCAATACGAGAAAATGCCAGACGGCAAATATCCCCGTTATATATTTTGTTCCATAAAGTAAACGCAAACTTTTTTTCTTTCCAACAGGCTGAAATTAGATTATCTGCCTCAATTTTACGTATATACGGCTTAATATGCTTTACATTCATTTGGATACGGGCTTCTGTCATATTGGCACAATTTACAATCGTTGAGTTAAAATGAACCATGTCTGTACCGTACTTTTCGATTGCATCATATGCGGCTTGACAAGCATCAGGATACAATTCATCATCTCCATCAAGAAACATAATATATTTCCCGGTAGAAGCTGCCACCCCATTTTTTCGTCCTTCAGAAGCACTTAAATTGGTTTCATGAAAGATCGCCTTAAAACGAGGATCTTGTTCTTGATATTCCTTGATAATATCCCGCGAATTATCTTCAGATGCATCATCCACGCAGATAACTTCGATTTCTTTCATTGTCTGCCTTTTCACACTTTCCAAAGCAGCACAAAGATATTCGCTGTCATTATAAACAGGAATAATAATTGAAACTTTCGGTTTTGTCCCTACCCTGCTCTCCATACCGCAACCCCTTTTCTTATTAAAAATTTTACAATACTTTTACTATATAATATCAGATCATTAATTCAAAACAATCTATTATCATAAAATTCCTTTCCTCGCCACGATAGATAATTTCTGTCACTCCATATATTTTCTCCCTTCCCTGTATGCGTTTCCCACCGCGTCACCGAGAGTAATATACTTCCCGCCGGCTGGATCAAAGGTAATCGCCTGTAATTTCTTCACGTCAATCTTTCCATCGGTCAGAATGTCCTCATCGACCAGGATATTCACGATATCCCCGACGAAATGGTAATCCTCTCCCACTTTCGTCATCTTGGACACTTTACACTCCAAGGTCAAAGGAAATTCCGAAAGTACCGGCGCGTCCACAAACTCGCTCTTCACCGCATGAAGTCCGGCGCGCGCCACCTTATCGGGTACACGATTTCCCGACACGATTCCCAGATAATCCGCTTCCGCCATCGTGGAGACAGTCGCCATGCTTACGGTAAAAGCTTTCTTTTCCAATAGATTCGCCACGGTCTTATGGGTATGGTCCAGCATGAATCCCACCCGGTTCGTATCATAAATCCCGCCCCAGGCAGCTACCATCCCGTTCGCCGTGCCGTCTGCGCCATAAGAGGCAATCACAAGCACCGGCTGCGGATACAGCCAGGTATTCGGTTTAAAATTCTTTTTCATGATGAATTCTCCTTAGTTCACAATTATCTATACCTGTTTTTCAACACAACCATCTTTATTACATTCAAACGGTCTACTCTCAATATTATCTTTTCCATTACGTTTGAATGCTTCAATAATATAAGAATCTTCTTTTAAATCATATATACAGTATCCTTCTTTATAGTGTTGTGTATCCTCCCGCATATAATCCAGCACCTTTCCCTCATCACCACCCACATTACCTTTTTTCATTTCAATGACAAAAAGATTACTCTTTTTTCTATCATGAAAAATAATATCCGGACGAACTCCATCCCCTTCACTATTACACTTTTTATCCTCTTCTGTATCATAATCATTAGTATATTCATTATCAATGAAATAGCCCGTTTTACCTTTTAATGCATCTGACAAGTACTGACCCAATCGGAAACTTATACTTAGCTCATATCCGATTTTTCTATTTCTCTGAGCAATCAAATTAGGACTTTCTTCATATACTTTATCCATACATTTTTTTATTACCGACAAATATTCAAAACCAAATTTATCCATTTTCATTTCCCTCCTCAGTTTCTACCATATGACTCTTTTCTAATCATTTATTTTATACTTCAAGAACTATGACACCTATCATTACAACCTACCGCTTCTTTCCTGTCCCTCAAATGTTTCTCCTCCAGCACTTCATAGGCCGCCGTTTTGTCTATAACTTGGTGTATGAGTATGTCCATTTCGCTTCCTTTCGTGTAATCTGCCGGTACATAGTAACGGATGCGTTCGTCCCGAATCATCCGGCGCACCGTATCTTTGCTGTCCGTATTTTCCAAATCGTAGACACCGACGGAATGACCGCCCAGTGAATTGACAAGGCGCATACAGGGGATATCTGTGGCACTGTCGCCGATGTATACGATATTTCTGAATGGGACGCGCAGCTCGCCTTCCGCGAAGTGGTCATTCACCGCATTGTCATTGATATCCAAGATTCCTTTCTCTATGCGGAAAAGGAACTGCGTTTTATTCGTGTAATTGATCACCTGCGCCGGCCAGCAGGGTTCTCCATGCTCATTGTAATAAAAGGAACTGGCGTAAATATGGGTGAAATCTTTCGCGATCGCTGTTCCCTCTATGATCTCCCGCAGCCCGGAGGAAATGATATAATGCTCCACAAGGATACCCCGCCTTTCCCCGTAAACATTGATCCGGCGGAACCATCCTCTGATGCCGTCATACAGCCTGACTTTGCCGCCGTACTGTTTCAGCCTTTCCTTGTTCAGTATTTCCTTCCCTCTGGCGCTTTGAAGCATTTTATACATGTACGCCAGATTCTGATCCATACAGTGGCCTTCCGCCAGCCGGTTCGATTCCTCCCAAAAGCTGTCCACGTCATAATCCACGGCACGGATATATCCGTCCTGCATATTTTCAGGGGAAAGCGTCCGGTCGAAATCATAGCAGACCGCCAGCACAGGCCTGCCCTCTATTTCCCTGCGCGCTGTTTTCACGATACACACTTCCTTTCTCTGTCCGTATCTTTTAAAATCATTATACGACACAAAAATCTGAAAAGCCTCTCTTCTGTCAAATGTATTTTCTTGCTGCAAGAAAAAAGATGGTACTGCTACCATCTTCTCATGTATCATTTCCTGTCAATATTTTCCGTTTCAAAAAATGCCAACCCTTTTTCAGCCAGTCCACATGTTCCAGCATGACCACATCCGCCTCATAAATCTTTATATCCTGCTTTTCCAGCCACACATTGAATAAACGTTCTGCAAGAAACCCGAACACTCTTTTTTCATATACGCTGCGTCCGATCAGATCGATCCGCTTTTCCAGCTCAGAAAGAATCGCAAAAAGCCAGGCGCAATAGGTATCAAAAAGATTTTTCTTCATGACAAACATATTCAGTATATGAAGTTTCTTCCGGTTCATGACTTTGGAAAATGCTTCCGCGTACGGGGGATACATTTCTTTTACCACCCGCTCCGCTTCGTCCAGATCCGACTTGCAGTGGGCATGCTCGTACTGGCTGCGCACGGTTTCTATATAATAATTTCTCTTTTTCGGCAGCAGCACATCATATGTCTGAAGCAAGTTTTCATAGTCTTCCCTATGGAATATGGCTTCTTTTTTCTTGTCTATATTTCTTGTATGAATACTCTTGCCAAAGTATCTTCTGTAATGGCAGAGACCGATATATTCACAGTCCAGATTTTTCCATGCCCAGTAAAGTCCTGTCAGTTCGCAGTAACTCGGATTCTTAGAGGAAATATGGTCTCCCGTATTATCCGGAAGATATCCCAGAGATTCTTTCCCTGCCGCCCCCACATGAAGCGGTACATATACATCGTCATCGGGCATCCAGTATTTTTTATGGGCCGCTACCAGTATCTTGATATCCACTTTATATTTCCCTCTTTGCCATGGCAAGTGCACTTTCAATAACAGCATCCATATCGTAATACTTGTATTCGCCCAAACGTCCACCGAAAATAACGCTGTTTTCCTTATCTGCCAGCGCCTTATATTTTTTGTACAGTTCCCCGTTTTTCTCATCATTCACCGGGTAGTAAGGTTCATCTCCCGCTTTCCATTCCGAACTGTACTCACGGCTGATGACTGTTTTCGGCAAGTCCTGTCCTTTGGCGTCTTTCCCGAACTCAAACCACTTGTGCTCTATGATCCTTGTCCACGGTGTTTCCCGGTCTGTATAATTCACTGCAGCATTTCCCTGAAAATTCGGTATATCCAGCACTTCCGTCTCAAACCGGACACTCCTGTATTCCAATGTTCCCAATTCATAGTCGAAATAAGCGTCAATCGGCCCAGTATAAATTACCTTCTCCGCCAGACCATCCAATTCCGCTTTATTTTTCAGATAATCCGTCTGCAAACGGACTTCGATGCCATCCAGCATATTTGCGACCATCTTCGTGTAACCGCCGACAGGAATCCCCTGGTAAAGCGCATTGAAATAATTATTGTCAAAGGTCAGGCGTACAGGAAGTCTTTTGATGATGAAAGCCGGCAATTCCGTGCAGAGCCGTCCCCACTGCTTTTCCGTGTACCCTTTGATCAGCTTTTCATAAATATCCGTTCCCACCAAAGAAATAGCCTGTTCCTCCAGATTTTTCGGTTCCGTAATACCGGCTGCTTTCCGCTGTTCCTCAATTTTTGCAGCCGCTTCTTCCGGTGTCACCACCCCCCACATTTTATTAAAGGTGTACATATTAAACGGCAGGGAATATAATTCTCCGTGATAGTTCGCCACAGGAGAATTGGTAAAACGGTTGAAAACAGCAAATCGATTCACATAGTCCCAGACTGTTTTATTATTCGTATGGAAGATATGGGCGCCGTATACATGGACATGGATGCCCTCTACCTTTTCCGTATATACATTCCCCCCGATATGACGGCGCTTATCCACCACAAGGACTTTCTTCCCTGCCCTTACCGCTTCACGGGCAAATACTGTGCCGAATAAACCGGCGCCGACAATCAGGTAATCATACTTTTCCACTTTCTTCTCCTTCATTTCGCTAACTCCCCCTATCTCTCTGCAAATACAGGGGGAATTTCTGACAGAACAGCAACCAGCCTATAGCCCTAATACGCGCCTTTACCTAAAAGTACCACTTTCATTGTTCTCCACAAAAGAACGATATCAAACCAAAAATTCCAGTTCCTCACATACCAGGTATCCATCTGTACCCGCTCTTCATAGTCCACATCGCTTCGACCGCTAGTCTGCCACATTCCTGTTATCCCCGGACGAACCATCAGATAGTCATTGATATATTTTCCATATTTGGGAATCTCATCCTTTATGATCGGCCGCGGTCCGACAAGACTCATTTCCCCGCGAAGCACATTAAAGACCTGCGGCAGTTCATCCAGGCTTGTCCTTCTCAAAAACCGACCGACCCTAGTTACACGGGGATCATGCTTCAGTTTGAAGTTTTTCTCCCACGCCGCTTTAGCCTCCGGATATTTCAAAAAATACTTTTCCAAACGCCGGGGCGCATCTTCGTACATGCTCCTGAATTTATAACAATAAAATTCCTTTCCCCCTTTGCCGATCCGTTTATGCTTAAAAATAATATTTCCCCTTGAGTCTGCACGGATTAATAACGCAATCAGAATTACCAGAGGCGAGATGCAAATAACACCCATGCCCGTAGATACCATATCAAAAATATATTTTACAAAACGGTTCCATCTGTTGCTGAGCCGGTTATAGATTCGAAATGCCACTTGCCTTCCATCTGCTAATGAGGTAATATCAATCGCTCCCACCGGAAGAGACCCCAGGTCAGGAATAAAGGAAATATTTTTCACAAGCGGCTGTAAATCGTACACAATCTGCTCCAGCATCTCTTTCGGTAACCCCGGCGCCATGACAATAATATTTTTTACTCCTGTTTCCCTTACTACCTTTTTGGCATCAGCAAAGCCGCCAAGCCAGGGTAAACTCCTTTTTACAGCCTCATCCGGCCTGTTATCTTCCAGAAACCCGATAAATTTATAATTCAGACCGGAATCCCTTTCCAGATCGGAAACAAGAAACGCCGCCGTTTTTCCCGCCCCCATCAGCAGCACGGGAAGCTGCATGATACCGAAGCGGCTCTGTATCTTTTTCAGTATAAATCGGAACAAAACAAGGAATAAAAAGCCAAAAACAAAAAGCAGTGCAACAAAAAGCCTGGAAGTCACCTGTCCAATCTGGGCAAAATATAGAATCATAATCACCATAACCATTCCATATATGCCGGACTTAAAAAGCCGTGTAATCACTTCCCAAAACTGCATACGTTTCCAATACAACCCACTTAAATGGATACATAGAATAAAGCATAAAGGAAAAAATACATGGAGATTAAGCCATGATACATGCATACTTCCATGGCCAGACATAATCCAGTCCCGTGCCGCGACAGACAATATCTCTGCCGCCAGTATAGCGGTATAATCCGTAAATATAAGCCCTAATGAAAAACACCTGGACCAGTCCTTACCGGACTTCCACTTTCCATGTATGCTCACATTCATTTAATCATCCTCTCCTGCCTCTATACTTTTATTTGGATATAGGAAATTCTTTATCACTTTTTCCGCAGCATATCTCTGAAAATTTGCAGTATATACCCATTGATTCTTGCCAGGCATTTATCTAATTTCCAAAAAGTTTTATCCGTATATATTGTAGAAATATCATTATTATAATATCACACAATAAATCAAACTTTCATTACACCGCAAAAGCCCTTTCCTCGAATTGAAAAAAGGGCTTTTTAATTAATTCCTGCCGAAGCTGCTTTGTATCTTTCAGTATACAATATCCGCCACAACTGAAAAAAGACTGTTATAAAAATACCGATTCGCAGATATTTTTGAACTCGCTTAATTCTGCCGCCATACGTAGCCATTTACATAGAACAAACAAACTTTAGCGCATTAGACGCAATAACGATACAATCTTTTTTGCCGGAATACTTTCCTTTCTTATACAATATCTGATTTTCCTGAAGCACTCTTTCCATTTCCATTACTGTGTGTGCTTCGCCACTACGTTCACAATCATCTATCATAATAATAAAGTCTTCTGCCAGGCATGTCGGAATCATCTGCAAGACATCAATGCGTGCGTATTCTTTCATATCCCCTCCCAAAGGAGCATCTATGGAAATAAAATCAAATTTCTGCCCTTTAAATGTTTGATAAAAATCCTTGAATACCCGAACTTTTTCTGCTTCCTTATAAGATACAAATTCCCTGTTAAGCTGTATTAGCTTTGTCCTTTCCGATAACGAATAATTCTTTTTAAAAAAATCTATCCATTCCGGGTCATGCTCTACAACCTGATGATGAACTCCTTTGTAATAAGAAGTGTACTGTCCAATCATCTTGGTCGACTGCCCCAATCCAAGTTCAAGAATATTTTGAGGCTGAACCTCATTCAGAATACGATATATAACATATAAGTATGGATATCCTACAGCCCAGCGCCCCGGTGAAAATGCCTTGTCTTTCAGCCACCGACTTTTTGTAATTGTACTGTTATAAATTTCTGCCCAGACTGCCTCTGATATATCTCTCCCCATCACAAGCGATGTATTTCTTATATCAGCTAACTGCTCTATATTTTTAATATTGCCATCATTCAATCCATCAGATACGCGTGCAAGTTTATCTGACGATACTTTTATGATTTCCCTTTGTCTCTTCACTTCTTCTTCCAAAGTGGATATCTTTTTTTCTTGGGTGTCTCCATACTGCTGCATATTTACAAATAAATCTGCAATTTTTTGGTTGAGATTATCAAATCCGGTTTTCCTCTGTTTTATTTCCTCATTGAATTTTTCTTCAAGGCTGATTTGGTTTTGAGCCACTGTGTCACCTATACCGGTAAACTTATTCGCCTGTACATCTGCATATCTCTCTATATTTACAAACAAATCCGCAATTTTTTGGTTGAGATTATCAAATCCGGTTTTTCTCTGTTTTATTTCTTCATTGAATTTTTCTTCAAGGTTAGACTGATTTCGGACTACTTTTTTTTGCACCAGCATATATCCGGAGAACTCTTTTTCCAAGGCTTCAAACCGATCACATACCGTACTTTCATTATCTGTAATAATTACCTTCAAATCACGGAAAGCATTTAATAACAGTGCATTTTGCTTTTCAAGTACCACCATCATTTCCTTAACATGATTATCTAAGGTGGTAAGATTGTTATCTATTTCTTTTTGTCTCCATTCCATGTTTTGGTTTTGGCTATTTATCGTATCAATAATTCTATTTACTTCACGATTAAATGCATGTACAGGTGGCGGTAGAAAATACTTCAAAATTTCTTTTATTTTTTGAATCATTTTTTATCCCTTCATCAAAAAAATTCGTAAATTAAACTTAATTAGTAAAATTAAGTTAGAAAATCCATTTATAATAAAATTCAAATATTCAAACAGGGATTTCATAAAACTCTAATTTATTTTGATATTTGAAGCCCACTAGTCCCGATCAAACATATCCCTTGTATATACTTTTTCTTTCACATCGTCCAGAACTGCTCCCCAGCGATTAGCTACAATAACGTCACACCGTTTCTTAAATTCCTCAATATCATTGACTACCGGAGAGTTAAAAAATTCAGTCTCCTTCAGTATCGGCTCATAAATGAGGACTTCCACACCCTGCGCCTTAATCCGTTTCATAACCCCCTGTATGGCAGAGGCGCGAAAATTATCTGAATTGGACTTCATCGTCAATCGGAACAGCCCAACCGTCTTAGGCTTTCTTGATAAAATCTCCTCCGCAATATGGTTTTTTCGCGTCCGATTTGACTCTACAATAGCAGCGATCAAATTCTGAGGTACATCTTTGTAATTTGCAAGCAGCTGCTTAGTATCTTTCGGCAAACAATATCCGCCATAACCAAAAGACGGATTATTATAAAAATCACCGATCCGAGGATCCATGCAAACTCCTCGGATAATCTCCTTCGTATTCAATCCCTTTGTTTCGGCATAAGTATATAGTTCGTTAAAATAAGAAACACGGAGCGCCAGATACGTATTTGCAAAAAGCTTAATCGCTTCCGCTTCCGTCAGTCCCGTAATGACTGCAGGGACATCCTTCTTTACCGCCCCCTCTTGTAATAAATCGGCAAATACCATTGCTTTTTTTCTCATGTCTTCATCGTCAGCAGGCACGCCTACTACGATACGGCTCGGATAAAGATTATCATAAAGAGCCTTCCCTTCACGAAGAAACTCCGGACTGAAAATAATGTGAGAATTACTAAGCTTTTTCCTGGCATTTTCTGTATATCCCACAGGTACAGTCGACTTGATCACGATAGTGGCATCGGGATTGACCTCTGTAACAAGTTTCATCACCGCTTCTACGGAAGATGTATCAAAATAGTTTTTGACAGGATCATAATTAGTAGGCGTAGCAATAATTACATAATCCGCATCCTTATAAGCCGCTTTCCCGTCAAGAGTCGCTGTGAGATGGAGTTCGTGGTTTTCCAGATATTCCGTTAATTCTTTATCCACGATAGGTGAAATACGTTTATTGATCATATCCACCCTTTCCGGAATGATATCTACCGCGTTCACTTCATTATGCTGCGCCAAAAGCACGCTTAAACTCAAACCTACATATCCCGTTCCCGCCACCGTTATTTTCATTATAAACAACCTCCCTCTGTTATACACACCAATATAATAACAAGATTAAGCCTTTTAGGAAGTTTGCGTTCTATAAAGTATATGCACTCTTAAAATTAGCTGCACAGATTCTCCAAAAAGACACCCGTCCCTCTTTAAATCTTCTAAATTCTTCTAAAAGATCTCCCCCGCAATATTTTGTAACTAAGCATTTTCTTGATAAATATTTCACCAACACATGGTACCCTTGAGCAGTACTTACCCAAAATTTAATTTAATAAATCTCGTACCTTCTGTGGGATATAAGTAATTATCCGCCCTATTCTAAAAGAAATCGAATGGTTAACAGCATGTAAGTCACAACATAAAGCATCTATCTCATTCTTTAGTTGCCTGATCCGTTCCTGCTTTTCCTTAAGAACGTTTTCATTGTCCAATTTCATGCGCATTAAAACAGATTCATTTTCCTCTCTTTCATGCTCCAATTTATTTCTCTCTCTTTTCAGTTGAGAGTATAAATATCCGGACATGCTTTCAGAATTCACTACATCACATAATAATTTAAATCGTTCTTTATTACAAAAGCATTCCACATCATGACAATCCAACTCAAGTTCTTGTCTTCCATTTTCTTTAAAATAATCATACAAAACCTCAAAACTCTGAACTGATTGTAAGGTAAACATATGATATTCAAAATTTGTTAAATATAAACTGATATACCCGCGTTTAACTTCATCAAATACACCTTTCTTGATAAGTAATTTCTTCAGTTTTAAAAATGCTCTGCAGAAATCTAACGGAGACTCATCATTACCTGATTGAAGATTACTACCGGTTCCCATACGATAATGCACCAGCACCATATCGACAACAGTAATTTTCTGTGCCAGATTCAATACCGCATAGGTAAAATACAAATCATTAGTATTCTTCGTTTCCTGAAATCTCAGAGCGTATTTCTTAATAAATGCGGCAGATATGATCATATTCCAAGCGGCAGGGGTCTTGATAAAAAATATATGATCTTTTATCTCTTCTCTGTTAAATGGAACATGAGGAATATATGATTTCGCAAGCAGCCATTCAGATTTTCTAAAAGTACCTGTCTGATCATCATATATATCAGCATCACAGATACAGATATCCGCATGATCTTTTTCAATTTGCCGGACTTGCAGTTCTATCATGTTCTTTTCAAAGAAATCATCGACATCAAGGAACATGCAGTATTTTCCTGATGCCACTTCCATCCCCGTATTCCTTGCATTCCCGGCAAATTGATTTTTTTGCTCAATTATTTTGATACGCGGATCTATAAACATATATTGCTGTAATATACGTGGAGAATTATCCGTTGAACCATCATCCACACAAATAATTTCAAAGTCTGAATAACTTTGGGAAATCAGACTTTCTATACATGTAGATATATACTTTTCTGCATTAAACACCGGAATAATAACAGAAACTGTTACCATTTAAATCTCCACCAATTCATATAAACAACTTGAACTATTTTAATAAGTTGATATTTACCCCATTTCTTTTATTTCAAACAATTTTTTAAAATAGATAGATATTTTGTCAAAAATATGCCATTCTTACCGAAAATCCTCCATAGACAAAGAATCACTCTATCTTTTTTATTAAAAAATCTATTCTTTATATATGCGATAAATATTTCAGGAAAATAAGGACACACTATCACTTTTTCTATATATTTTTTTGCCGTAGAATAGTCATCTGTATAATTCATATAGTAATACATAACGCCTTTCAGCTTAATATACAGCCAATATCTCATAAACATGGTTTCCTTTTCTGAAAGAGGATATGTATTAAAAAATTTATATTGCTTATCTATCACCTGATATTCATACTCCCAATACTTGGAATCATATTGATGTACGGCAGAACTATTATTGGGAACATAGTGGTACAAAGGACTGGAAAAGCAGTGTATTCTTTTACAATGCTTAATATAATCCATCAGAAACAGCGCATCTTCACCAAGCCTGATTTCTGTATCAAAACGAATGTGATAAGTATTTAATATGTCGGCACAATAAATCTTATTGACACTGAAATTAACGTATTGTATCCAATTGAACCGAGAAGGAAACGAGGAAAAAATACGCATATCCACTTTAATATTCTCTACCGGAAACCATTGTTCTGCTATGCCGCATACCGCCAGTTTATATCCCTGTACATGATCCAAAAGGGATTGCAGATAATTGGATTCTACATAATCATCGCTATCACAAAAAACAATATACTCACCCCTGGCGATGTCAATGCCATGATTCCTGGCTGCGCTGACACCACCATTTTTCTGTCGTATAAATCGGATTCTTGCATCACGCTTTTCATATTCCTCTTTCAGATAATCAATATTTTCCGGGTTACCATCATCAATAATAAGAAGTTCAAAATTCTTATAGGACTGCCTGATAAAACTTTCTATACATAGTCTTAATTTTGTCAGCGGTGATTTGTAAAATGGAATAATAACACTAATCAGATCATTCATTCTAATTTCCCTCAAAAATATTAATTTTTTTCTTTTTATCTCGCATTGTCTGCAATTTACCGATCCCCTTATAACCATGAAAATTCATTTTGCGTAATGCACTCACCGCATGATTTTGATTTCCTTCATAATAAGAAGGATATTGTTCTTTTAGTATTTGGTCGAATTCTTTCATTTCCCGCCTTTGCTCATCAGTTCCTTCCAACGCCAAGAAAAAAATATACTGCATCCCGCAAGCGCTGCTCAAACGCCTATGGAAAATTTTTTTAACTGTATCTGTATTTATAAATTCCTTTTCATACGCCAGCAGGGAAAGCAGCATTTTCATATGATCCTTATAGTGCTTCCTCACCCCCTGTATGCTCATACTTTGCCCGGCGCGGGCCAATCGATAATAATAAACGGGAAATTCATAAAAAGCAATCGTTTTTGCATAATGACAACTTTTCAATACAAACTCCACATCCGTATAAAAGCAATTCTCCAGAATCCGCATATTATTTTTCTGTAATATATCTAATTTTACACACAATGTATGCATAGCCGGACAAAAATCTTCCATTTCAGAAATCCGGATCGTTTCTCTATAGGGCACTAAACCGTCGTACCCCCCCACCACACGAAGTACAGCCCCTGTTTTATCATCAAATGTTACAAAGGGACTATAAACTATGTCCGAATCATTTTGTTCTAAAAATAAGACGAAATCATCTAAGTTCTCATAAGAGTAAAAATCATCGCCATCAAGTTGTTTAAAATATTTCCCGTGTCCTGCTTGGACGGCTGCATTTAAGGTAGAACCCCATCCCCCATTTTCTTTATTAATTAGACGAATGGAACCGGAACTTTGTCGTACATATTTTTCTGCAATCTCTTCTGTTCTGTCGGTAGAGCCATCATTAACGATTAAAACTTCTATTTTATCCAAAGTTTTACATTTAAAAAATGGATCAAGCGCTTCTTCTAAAGTAGACTCCACATTATAACCGGCAATAGATACAGTCAAAACTTTTGACTCCATGTGCACCCTTCCTTCTAACTACTATTTCAATGTACAAGATGTTGCAGTTTTATTTGTATGACATATATTTTTCATATTTATCACATATTTCTTTTGTGTTTCCAATTCCCATCATTTCTCCCTGCTCTATCCATAGAACTTTATTGCAAATACTGCGAATCTGACTCATGGAATGAGACACTAAAATCGTAGTAATTCCACTATAAATCAATTCTTTCATTTTTTGAGAACTTTTTTTCTGAAATGCAATATCCCCCACGGAAAGAACTTCATCGAGAACAAGTATGTCGGGATGTACCATGGATGCTAAGGAAAAAGCCAGCTTCGATTTCATTCCGGAACTGAGACGGCGAAACGCAACATCCTCATAGTCCTTCAACTCTGAAAATTCAATAATTTCTGGATATTTATCCGTAATAAATTTCTTGGTATACCCCAGCATGGCCCCGCGAAGAAATATATTTTCTCTGACAGTCAAATCTGTATCAAATCCGGCACCCAGTTCAAGCAGCGGCGCGATTTTACCGTTCACGGAAACCCTGCCTTTGGTGGGCGGCATAATGCCCGCCAATACTTTTAAAATGGTAGATTTACCAGATCCATTGGAACCGATAATACCGAGGAGATCTCCTTTTTCGACAGCAAAGGAAATGTTTTTCAATGCCCATTTTTCTTTGATAATCATTTCTCCCTTAAATTTTTTTATCAGATATTCTTTAATTCCTATATCTTTAAAATCTCCGATAATATATTTCACGGAGACATTCTTTACTTCAATACTGTTCATACATTTCTCTCAATCATGCGTAATACAAGAAACGATAATTATATTTTTTATAAACGGCAAAACCCACCAGCAAAAAGACCATGCAGTATGACAAAGTAACCGCATGATAGGCAAAATCGGGAATACGGTTATAAATAACGATTTCCCGAATGTAGTTAATGACCAAAAAAAGAGGATTAAACATGAATAAATATTGCCTGTCCCCTAAAATACTCGTCGGATAAAAAATAGGCGTCGCATAAGTCAGAGCTGTCATAAATACCCCGTAAAGATAAACGATATCCTTAAAAAACACATTCATTGCCGACAAAATCATTGCCACCCCCAACGACAGCAGCAGCAGAGAAATGATTGGAAATATTAGGAAAAAGAATTTAAAGTGGAAAGATAATCCATCTAAAAAGACAAATACAAAAAATAAAATCAAAGTTAAACTAAAATTTATGGAAGCGGATGCCACACTGGAAAACACGAATAAATATTTAGGCACATTGACTTTTGAAAAGATAGAAGCATTTCCCACAAGCGCTCCCATTCCGGTATTTGTCGATTGAGAAAAATACGTCATAACCACAATTCCGGAAAATAAATAAATAATATAATGCTCTCCGGTTCTTCCAAAAAAACTGCTGAATATAAAATTCATTACTAAAAGAGAAAACAAAGGCGCAAGCATACTCCAAAATATGCCCAACACGCTTCTTTTATATTTCTTTTTAAAATCCCGTTTTATCAATTCACTGAATACAAAATGGTATGTTGAAATTTTATATACCAATTCTGATATACTTTTCATATGCTCTCACACTTCACTCTATTCCTAAAAATTTGCGCCAAAACGCTTGATTTTTTAATTTCTTCTTTCTGAATTCTTTGTATGTTTTATCTATTGTACCGTAAAAAAGAAATTGATGCATACCATTCAGAAATGTTATCCCAAGAGATAACAAAATATTTTTCCGTCCATGGTAATTTTGTACCTGTCTAAATTTTTCATCAGAAGGAACAGCTGTAATTCCTTCAAGGCCACTGCCATGATCTCTGATAGCCAATTCCAATCTTCTTATTCCTTCTGTATTTCCACGCAATATACGACGGCCGAACCGACCAAATACAGCAAGCAGAAAGGTCCATCGATTACAGCCCTCAGCATAATGGTTAATGATAAGCATATTTCGGTCATTAAAAAATTCCATGACAACGTTCTGTTTTTTTATAAAAGTTTCATGCCACACACCGATCCCATTCATTGTTATAAAATTGCACCGACTCCGAAGTCCGTATTCTATATCATCTCCTTTAATAAATACCGGTAAAGGATATCCGTTTTTCTTCACAGTCTCCAAAGGAATACAGCAGAACCACCATGCACCATATCTATTCCTTTTCTGCGGCAAATTTTCGTTTTCCCAAAGAGTTTTTTGATTCGTCAAATCGAGCCCGCGACCTGATGCATGCATACGAATCCGTCCCCAATATGCCGTATTTTCAAATTGGATACATGGCCGGTCCATACAAAGCATAGCCCCTGAAATCATGTCACCCCGGTACATCTCTCGCATGTGCCTGCACAAAGAATATAATCTTTCCAACGCAGAAGTTTCGATCAGTATATCGTCATCCATCAGCAAGACATAATTATTTTTTCCCTGGTTAACCTGTTCAATTAATCCTCGCGCAAATCCGCCGCTTCCACCAAAATTCGGATTATGGATAATTCTGAGCCGATCCGTGTTTTTCTGTTCTATAGTTCGTCCATTATCTATAACAAGGATATTAAAATCAGGATTACTTCCTACTAAATTTTCAAGCAGTTTCAGATTACGAAAAAGATATTTTTCTCGTTTAAACGTACAAATTGTAATCCCTATCTTTATATCACGTTCGTCAGCAAAGCTTCCTCTATACTCCCCGCTGGAAAACAGAGCTTCCTCCGACAACGCTTTTAATCTGATACCGATTAACTGCATATCTGTTCCCTGCAGTCCAATATCAGAGATATAGTTTCCTTTGCAACAATCTTTGATCAGTATTTTTTCTTTATCTCTATATATCCCATAAACTTCAATATAGAATTCCCCATGTAAAAAAAGATGAAGCTGTAACTTCTCCAAAGAAGTATACTGCTTCCATTTTTTTACAGAAAAAGCATTAAAATAAGTTCCTAAATCAACAATTTTGCCCTTCTCTATATTAATATGTTCTTCACGTTGTATAAAATTTCCCTGTATATATAATTTTTTTCTTCTATCATCAAGCGGCAATTTAATAGTGTAAAGTTTTTCCAGCATAACCAAATAATCTCCTTATATGACTTGATATTGAAAATCTTTTGGCCTATCAGGGAGGCTTTCGGAATGCCTGCACTTTTAAACCTGACATTTACAGAAACAAATGAGTAAAAACACAATAAGCACTAACGCGCTCCTTTTGATATGGTTCTCATATTCAAGGATGTACGCCACCAGGAATAGGTAACCCGATCCAAACAGCACACTCCAAATATCCACAAGGTATGCGTTCCGATGACTAAACTTTTATTAAACAACAAAATATTTTCATAAATTAACAGGCAAATAAGAATAACCGTTATCACTTTAGTAAAATCTGCCCGTCCGACTCATGCTGTATTCTCCGCAAGTACCCTCAGAATTAATTCATTTCACCAACCTACAGTCCGCTTTCCGCTATATCCCCCTCTTCCTGCGCGGCGCCCAGTATACCGGCCAGGGTGTAGAGTCCTTTTTTGAATATCTTTTTTTCTTTGGCCGCTTCGCTGTACGGCAGAATACGAATTTCCCCCTTATTCATCCCGATAAGAGAAGTGATTTGTCCGTCTAAAAGGGCTTTCACGGCTGCCGCGCCGAGGAGGGATGCCAAAATGCTGTCTCTGGCACTGGGACGTCCGCCTCTTTGGATAAATCCCAGAATGGTGGTGCAGATATCTATATTCGTCCGTTCTTTCAGCCAGTCTCCCAAAGCTCTGCCATCGTCGGCGCCTTCCGCGCAGATGATGATGCTGTTTGTCCTGCCTTCTTTCATCTGCCCGATCAGGCTCCTTGCCAGCTTTTCACGGCTGAAGGGAACTTCGGGAACAAGGATGTATTCGGCACCGCAGGCAATTCCCGCATCAAGGGCTATATTTCCGGCAAACCGTCCCATCACCTCGATAATGGCTGCCCTGTCGTGGGCAGATGCGGTATCACGGATACGGCTGACCGCACCCACCACGGCATTGACCGCCGTA
>OGOR01000607.1_pt1 | contig 27205 bp, 15 predicted proteins | sample 1552771 | NCBI WGS metagenome assembly OGOR01 (sample SAMEA2580124, study PRJEB22360) | human gut metagenome | biome: human gut; feature: human-associated habitat; material: faeces | place: Denmark | collected 2008/2010
AACCGGGGACACAAGGATTTTCAGTCCTTTGCTCTACCAACTGAGCTATGGCACCGTTGTTTTGTTTAACGGGTGCAAAGATATGAATCTTTTTTGAGTCTTGCAATAGGTAGAGCTACTTTTTACTGATTTTTTACTCTTCCAAAGAATTCCAGCCTTGTGCTTTTAGTTCGACTTCGCCTCCATCACGACCTACCAAGTAATTACCGAGATCGGGTTTTGTAATATGACCGATTACTTTAACACCTTTCATTTCAGATACTTTATCATGATCAGTGAGAGGAACAGTGAAAAGTAATTCATAGTCTTCACCGCCATTTAAAGCTGCAGTTACCAAATTCATATTAAATTGTTCAGCCATTGCAGCCGTTTGATAATCGATAGGAATTCTATCTTCATATACGCGACATCCGACATTACTTTCTTTTGAAATATGCAAAAGTTCGGAAGACAGACCGTCTGATATGTCCATCATTGCTGTAGGGATAATCCCCGCATGACGAAGCATCTCTATAATATCTTTACGAGCTTCCGGCTTCAATTGACGTTCCAACAGATATTCTTTGCCTGTAAAATCCGGTGTGAAATCTTTTTCACCTTTAAATATCCTTTTTTCGCGTTCTAATAATTGCAATCCCATATAAGCAGCTCCTAAATCCCCGGAAACACATATCAAATCCGTTTCTTGGGCTCCACTGCGAAGGACAACTTTATCTCTTTCTCCTTCCCCAATACAAGTGATACTGATGCAAAGCCCTGTTAAAGAAGCAGAAGTGTCTCCTCCGACAATATCGACTCCATACACATCACAGGCCAACTTTAGCCCAGCATAAAAATCTTCTACATCCTCAACAGAAAAACGTTTGGAGATGCCAAGTGATACAGTGATCTGCTTAGGCTGGCCGTTCATAGCATAAATATCGGAGAAATTTACAACAGCCGATTTATATCCGAGATGTTTTAAAGGTACATAAGTCAAGTCGAAATGAATACCTTCCAATAATAGATCGGTGGTGACAAGCACTTGTTTATCCTCATAGGAGAGAATTGCCGCATCATCGCCTACGCCCTTTATCGTACTATTATTCTTTATTTCAATCCTGTTAGTTAGGTGGCGAATCAAACCGAATTCGCCTAATGTTGATATTTCTGTCCTGTTACTCATATTTGTTTTGTAAAATATTATTTTTGGGAAATGTGATAATATGTTTTTCTATTGTCTCATTAAAACTCTGCTCATTGTAAAACCTGATTACAATCGGTAGATAATATAAATATTCCTTCCAACTTTCCGGAACAAGAGGACTGTTTTTTAAACGTGCTGCATCTTTTTCTGTTACTAAGATCAATTTTCCCGGTGAAGTCATCTTTTCGAATATCACATCCAATTTCTTGAAATCTGACTTGCTAAACGTATGATGATCAGGAAAAACGACCGGCAACACTTTATTTGAATACTTTTCTGCCTCACGAATAAATGGAGTGGGAACTGCAATACCTGATATCAACAATATATCATCTTCTTTTCCAATATTTTTATGGTTTAAGAAACGAGCTTCCGAGGGGAATACAGGTTTGACTTCTCCATAAACGATGCTGGTAAAAAAAAGTAACTGGTGAGCCCGCAACTTCATATTTTCTTCAATAATACGAAAATCGATCGGCTTCATATCTTCGTCGCATTTAGTAACAACCACGATATCTGTTCGGTTTATATTACTTATCGGTTCTCTCAGGTGTCCGGTAGGCATTAGTTTATCATTATAAAATAAACGATGGTAGTCACTCAACACGATCGAAAGGGAAGGGTGCACATATCTATGTTGATATGCATCATCTAACAGAATTACTTCAGGTCTGTCTTTTTCAGGGAGGGATAAAAGATTTTGAATCCCCCGGCGGCGATTAGCGTCGACAGCGACAAGTATATCCGGAAATTTATTTTTCATTTGAAAAGGTTCATCTCCGATCTCCAAACTGGAACTTTCAGAATCAGCAAGAATAAACCCCGATGTTTTTCTTTTGTACCCTCGGCTTAATACTGCAATGCGATATTTATCTTTCAGTAAACGTATGATATATTCTGTATGGGGAGTTTTACCCGTTCCTCCTACAGATAAGTTTCCTATGCAGATCACAGGAATAGAATATTGTTCGGAATGTAAAATACCCCAATCAAAAAGTCGATTTCGCAACCATATCCCAATTCCATATAAAAAGGAAAGGGGAGCCAGGTAGGAATTAAGTTTTATTTTGTCATTTTTTTGCATGTAACTTCTTATCTGCTGACAAATATAGTTAACTTATCGGTGGCTGTCAGTTTTTTATTTGTTTATTTCAAAAAGAAGATACAATTTGAATCTCTTTGAAAGATAAGTTTGTGTTTATTCTGAAATATTTTCAGGGAGTTTGTGACTATACACATTTATTGTAGAATTAAGTCAATATCCGGATAAGATATCCGTCGTATCTTTGTTGTCTTCTTGATAATCTCTTGTAAATTATATACTTTTGCATTGTCCCAATTAACATGCTATGCCATGAATGTCAAAATAGAAGAAAGCTGGCGAAAACGCCTTCAGGAAGAATTTGATAAGCCATACTTTGAGCAGTTGGTCACATTTGTCAAGAACGAATACAGAAGCGCACATGTGCTTCCTCCCGGACACCAGATCTTCCATATTTTTAATGCCTGTCCATTCGAGAAAGTGAAGGTTGTTATACTTGGACAAGACCCTTATCCCAATCCGGGGCAATATTACGGAGTCTGCTTCTCCGTCCCGCAAGGAGTTCCCATTCCTGGATCACTGGCCAACATATTCAAAGAAATACACCAAGACTTAGGCAAACCGATCCCCACATCCGGCAATCTGGACCGTTGGGTAGAGCAAGGCGTGTTTCCTATGAACTCGGTCCTGACTGTACGGGCTCACGAAACCGGCTCACATCGGAATATGGGATGGGAAACTTTTACAGATGCAGTGATAAAGAAATTGAGCGATGGACGTGAAAATCTGGTATTCATGCTGTGGGGAAGTTATGCAAAAGAGAAGATCTCCCTTATCGACACCCATAAACACTTGGTGCTGACAACCGTGCATCCGTCTCCACGCTCTGCTGACCATGGTTTCTTCGGCTGTAAACACTTCAGCAAGGCGAATACTTTCCTCCAAAGCAAAGGTATTCAAAAGATTGATTGGTAAGAAGTACGAGTTCCGGACATCCGGGTGTAGCCATTCCGGACATCCGGGTGTGGAGAGCGGTAACATCCGGGTGTAGAAAGGCGGAAGATGGGCATGTTACCAAACTTTTCTGCTTGCTTTTCGTTCTTTTCCTACTTGTTTTAGTAAAAAAGTACCTTTATGTTGATGCAACTATCTCCACACAGATGTATATCGGCACGGTTCCCTGCGTTTTTGTAAACAATACCGGCTACCCGTTTCAACGGCAGGTAGTGATACAAGTGTGATACAGGAATCCGGTATGTATCACTCCTTGCACACCATGTTTGTCAATGCTTGCAAAACAAAGTGTGATAGAGTGATAGAGAAACTGGATTATTGTGCAAGAGAGAACCGTAAGCTGATACCGTAGTTTGAGTTTGAAGTCGGATAGGATGCACTCGATATCAACGGTTCATTGATCTGAATATCATAGAATGCACGGACCGTCAACGCACGGCTCAAACCGTAATCAGCCGAGAAGGAGATTGTCTTTGCGATGTTACCGCTAGTAGCCTGCGTCAGTTGCGTGTCGATTTTACGAATCAACGACTGCATCTTGTTGAACGAGAAATCGAGGCGAACGGTGAGGTCATTGCTGAAATCACGCGTTTTCTTCATCTTCAAAACCTTGTTGAACTCGGCATATTTGTAACCCAAACCGATCGTCACTTTCTTGGAAAGTGCTTCGACCAATTGGTAGGATGTCGTGTTCAGGCTTAAATTGCGGGTAGTCGAATAGTCCGCCCGAACCGTCACGTTATTCAACAGCGTCGCATCTGCACCCAACAAAGGACTAAACGCTTCGGTAAGGCTGACAGACGAAATCGAATAAGGAGACGATGGTGTCGGGTTATCGTTCAGAATCGACTGGATATATCCCAGTCCGTCCTGCCCGGCATCCACCCAATTCAAGAAGGATGTGAAAGCACCTACCGAATAAGAACAACGGTACTGGTGACTCAACGTCAAGCTCTTGAAATATTTCTTGACAGCCGGAATCTTGATCAAGCCGTCGTAAGTAACGCGCCAGTTAGGCAACATGCTCTTCAACGAAGGGAAAGCCGTCAAGCCTACCTTCTTCGGGTCCTTACCGGTATAAGCGGCCAGAAATGCAGGAATCAGGACATCCGCCGAATTCCGGTTGACGCCGTTCACATTATCTGTTCCCGGATTATAAGGCATTCCTCCCAAGCCTTTATCATGGATAAAGCCCACATCCGGATATTTCAAGCCGGAATACTTGCTTTCGATACGTTGGGCAATGATCTCGCGGTTTGCCAACAACTTGTCAAAGGCTTTCGAAGAATAGTTATTCATAGCATTGCCACTGCCTCCGAATGCGCTTCCCAGCGCGATTGTCGTCATGGTAAAGTTTCCCCCCATAATCTCCGGCATACCTTCATACATAAATTGTATTTCCGTATTACGCGTATCGTTGCGAAGAGCCGTCAAGTCGATCTTCAATCCAGTGATCGGTTCGAGGTTCGCCCGTATATTCAGATTTTTCGTACTGGTCATGACTGCGGCATTCACGTCTCTCTCGGTATCCGTAATCAGCCAGCCTTTTTCATATGCCTCGTCTATATAGCTACGACGCACGTCACCGAACGCAAAACCGATCCCCGGGGAAAGTCCGAATGAAGAACGTCCCTGGCCAAAGATATCACCGATCTCCGGACGGAAACCGGGCAGCATCATACCGGCAGAGTTCGTAAACTGAATATTGAAACGGCGCACCATCATCAAAAAGCGGGCACTGTGTTCAACCGCCTTGTAAAGAAAATCCTCAGTAGGGGCCGGTCCCGGTATGATCGTCAACTTCAAGCGCACCGTGTCTTGGTTCAAAATCTTAACTTGTGCGAAGTTGATCGGCTTGAACTTGACTTTGTAGACACGCCCGTCCGTTCTTCTGGCCGTGATTTGCACCTTTTTCGTAAACATACCATGCTCGACAACCGTAGCGCTGTCCGGACTCAAGACAATTTCTTTTTCCAATTTCGGCTTTTTCTTCTTCTCCGTTTTTTTAGCCGTAGTCCGGGTATTGTTAAACTTCTGGTTGATCTTCTTCAAATATTTGTTTTTGTTGTAGAGAGATAACAGGTTCAAGTTCGCCTGCAAATCGAACTGACGCTGGTTCTTGATCGTATTACCCATCTCGATATCTTCGCTTACCGTCGCTCCACGATCCCAGTTGTAAGTAGCATTGTAGCTCAAAGAAGCATTGGTCCAATCCAGGACCGGGATCAGCTGCAACGGCAACTGCCAGGTCGCCATAAACTGTTGGTCATACTTCATCGGGGTTCCCAGGTCAGCGATGCTCTTCTTCACGGAATCTTTCCATAACTGGTAACCGTCCGGGTTCAGTTCCTTATTCACCTGCACATACGGTTCTTCGATACGGGCATTCGTACCGGAACTGAACGTTATGTTCAGGTTATTCGTAAAAGCCCAGTTCAAACTGAAAGCACGGTCCCAATAGAAGTTCTGGCTGAATGTCACTGGTATATCGTTGGGGACACCTGTTGCCGCTCCTGTCAGGTCGCGTAATTTTATTTCGTAATAATTCCGCATCATGGCCGTCTGGAAGTTGATAGACGGAGCCACATTAAACGCCAATTGCTTGGCATAGCGCGTATAGCCGTTGTTTTTCTTCAATAACTTATCGAATGGTTTGATCGGCTTGACATAAGGCACATAGCTATAGGCAAAATTAGCACGATAGTCTTTCGTCGTTTCATATTCCGTTTCCGGATTTTTCTTATCATTAATACTGTACGAATATCCGAGTGTAAAGTTTGCCGGATCATAAGGCATCGGATTCTTACTCTTGATATTCACACGCACGTTATTGAATGAAACACTCTTGATAACCGTCCTATCTTGAGAATAATCACGGATCGAATCCTTCTCAGCCTTTGTTTCTGCCTTATCGATAGCATCCTTCAGTTTGACATCCTGATCCAGCGGATTGTATTTCGGATCATATGTTTCCTTCGAATAAGCATAATAGAACGGGATACTGACTTGCGCCTTTTCCGGGAACAGCTTACCCAATTCGATAGAGGTCGCCACGTTATACTGTTTGAAGTCCTCCATCCGGCGTTCATTCAAAGACTGGTCAAGAGCACCAAAGCCGGCCGTTTCGATACGTCCGCCCACATTCACCGTTCCCAAGTCGGAAAGCGCAACATTCAAATTCGCTTTAGCAGCCCACCCACCTTCTTCATTGAAGTCGGTCAGGCGCAATTCGTTCACCCAAACTTCCCCGCTCTTCAACTTATTACGCACATTACGCACACCGATCATGACTGTCTTCACTTCGGAAAGACTCGGATTACCTTTGACACGGATCGTATTACCATCGTTGTCCGGATCCCTACCAGAATAGACAGTCTGGAAAGACACTCCATTCGTACCGGACCGTTTTTCCCGGTTACGCTCCAGTTTCAGGTCCGTCAGAATCTCCAAACGGAAATTCAACATGTTTTCTGCCGGCCAAACGATTTTCTGGTGTTCCGAATTGTTATAGTTATACTCCCCGTGCGGAGTCAATTTCAACGGTACTTCATATTCGTAATAGTTATTCTTATAGTCCGATCCCAGGCGGATAAAAACAGCGAGATCGCCATCTGCAAGATCGTTTACATCCAATTTCGGAGCCTCGGCATGGGTAAACAGTTGCAAGCGCTTATACTGCCGCAAATCATAATTCGTATTCTTATACACGGCACGTGCATCTTGAGCGGCAAGGTCCGTTATCTTTAAAGAAAGCGCCTGTTCGTTCTCCTGACGGATCTGAGGCTGGCTTGGATCCAGTACACGGCTGACGCCCGGGGGCAATGTATAGCTGACCGGATCCCTGTCACTGTTTTCCTCGATATTGACAGTCGAGACTTCCAATTTACCCTTCACTGCGGGCGGCATCTTCGGATCGGACAAATCCTGCTCGTAGGATCGCCATTCTCCGCGTACCAATTGCAGAGTACCGAAGCGCAACACGACCGATTCCTTAAATCCTGTCATATACATACGCATGAAACGAATCGTCTTGAAATCATTGATTGCCCCCACACGACGCTGGTATTGTTTTACCGGAATCTTAAATTGATACCAGGTAACGGATTCTGTCGTACCATCCGCCAATCTTACTGATGAAGTACGTTTATCCGCAATGAAGTTTTCACCGACAACCGTATCCTGCGGAGTTATCCTGACTTTGTATTCGAAATATTTTTCATTTTTATTCAGAGTATTGTCCTGATTGATGTCTTCTACATCAGGCACGGTCTTGGAAGAAGTGCTGTAGCGCTCGCCCGAATCGTTGATATCTTTCGAGTTTCCTTCCGTTCCATTATAGCGTTTGTAACGTGTTAAGATATCCACCTCCTGAGAATCATAGTCCGAACCACGAAAATAGTGGAACTTGTCACCGGCCGGATCAAAGAAAGGGGACAGCTGTAACGGATCGTTCTCCATCTCGGTTAGGGTTACCGCATTCAATTTCTGGCGTAATTTATTCAGATAATCCTGGTAAGCCGGATATTCCTTTTCTTCATCCGAGGATAAACCGTTCAGGCCGACATCCTGTAACAGACGTGCACCTGCCGTATTGTCGAAGGCATAAACTGTACTCTGCTGTTTTGGAACCTTACCCCAAACAGTATAATCGACCTTAGAGGTATCGCCATCGATTGGCAATCCGTTTTCGAAGAACTTCTTTTCATCCTTCAATATGTCTTCCGATATCTCACCCAAATTAAAATACAGATCCCCCCCTGTTGTCTGACGATCATAAATGAACGGATCGAGCATCCAAAATTCGATATATTCGACATTCGCCGTCTCAAAGTCACTCTGGTCTATCTTTCGCATCATTCCACCGAAACGCTTTTCCGGGTTTTGCAATGTTCCGTCAGGATTAATATTATCGGCATCCAAGTTATACGGTCCGCGTTCCTGCGGATAGTAAGCCATGTTCAGAACTGTCAACGTATTACTTTCACTCATGCTTTGCTGCCGTTGCGGGAACAACTCTCTCGTCTCGATAGCACGGACATAATGGTTGGACAAATCTTTTGTCGTAATATATTTCGGACGCAAAGAAGAATTTTTACGCGTGAACAATCCGTCGATCGTGTACCAAGCGAGCAAAGCACGACTTTTCCCGTAATCGATATTATTGGTCAGCCCGGCTTCCGGGAACAATTGGGGCGTACCATCGTCATAAGGCACACTGGACAACTGCCAGGGATAAGGGTCGGAGAGGTCAAAATTGCTCTGTGTCGACTCGAAGTCATCCAGATACGAATATCCACCCGTGTTCTTGTTTTCGTAATGCCCGGCAATCAAATGAGCGAACTCCGCATTGAAAGATATCTGGCTGGGTTTGCTTAGGTTCAGCAACGGCAGCTTGTCGAACATATTGGTAAGCCACTGACTCTCGCCCTTATAAGCCATATTGACACCCCAGAGCGTATTCTTTATCGCTTCGTCGCCCATCGTCGTCTTGGCGGTCAACGGCATTTCGGACATGTGCATGATGGTAGCGCCTACCATCAGATTCGAGTTGAACTGATAGTTCAAGTCCAATCCCATCATGGTCTTACGCTGCATGTTATAGGCTGTCTGGTTTTCCAGCGAGACGCTGACCGGCGTACCTGCGGAAATAATACTTTCGTTCAGGATCGTCACCACGCCGGAAGTATAGTCGACGGTATAATCCACATTCTCGGTTAATATCGCTCCGCCAGCCGTTACTTTCACTGAACCTCGCGCTACGTTGGAAGCTCCCAACTGTATCTCGGCACCCGAAGAGGCTTTGTATTCCCCCTCCAGTTTGAACTTATTCTTTTCAGCAATCTGTCTGGCGACAGTCAATGTCGAGTCGTAGAGTTCCTGGAATACATATTTGTCAGCAATCGCATCATTGTTAATCTTTTTACGCAGATAGGAGCCGAATGGTTCCACACTTGGAAAAATAATTTTCCCATTATCGGCAAGGACGGTCACACCTTCAATAAAGTCGTATATACCATCCGGATGCGGCTGATTATTGGAATCATAGCTATCTAGGTTCAGCACTCGTAACAAGATTTGGTTGGCAATCGCCCCTTCCGGCAAATAGTTGACATACGTACCGGTTGTATCGCTTTGATACATGATATTCAACTTGAACTTCTCTTTTTGGACAGAGTAAGCTCCTAATGAATAGATATTTTTCATCATCAGGTCCCAAAAAGGCATATCAGGCGACATGGTAATTCCTTTCAACAACTTCACATACAGGCAAGAGGCAGCCGATGAAGGGTTGTCAGTCGAGAACTCGCCAACCTGATAAGTCTTTCCATCCGAATAAGTATAATTGTAAGCGACAGCCAATACCTCATCTGCCTGCAACTGTGTTTTCAGCGAGATATACCCCAACTTCGTATTGACCGTATATTCGGACGCATCCAGCAAACGAGCGCTTTCCACTTCTTCATACTCCGTACCGTTAACAAAAGTTCCTCCCAACGCCTGATTTACCGTGCTGATATCACGAGCACCGATAAATTGCTGGTTAAGGGTATTATATAATGTATTCGTATTATTATAGGGGATAGACAGCGCCCCCGAAGGAGAAACGACCGTCGTATTCGAAATATTATCATGCTCGGCCAGATCGGCAAAAGCAACCACGTTACGCGCCTGGTCATAAGTAGCCCGTTTGTTTGTCACCCAAACTTCCACCTTGCTGATCGTGACGGGAGAGGAAATCGTATTCAGGTTCTTCACCGCCTCATCATAGCGGTCGCGAAAATAGTGTGACAGGAAAAAGTGACGATTCTCGTCATACTGGTCAATCGTCAATTCGAAAGGTTTTGTCTGCACGCCCCCTTTAGAACTGACCGTTTTCGATTCCGACTCCTGCTGTGCAAACAACGCATTGACTCGCAACTTCCCGAACTGGAGATCCGCTTTCATACCGAACAGGGCTGCTCCTCCGTTGATTAGGGAGTTACTGGTTGTCATACTTACATTTCCGGCTTCCAGCGACTTGATAATTTCATCTTCCTCCCCGGTATAAGCTAATTTCAGTTTTTTGGAGTCGAAATCAAAAGAGGTTTCGGTATTATAGTTCATATCGAAATTCACTTTGCTACCAACCGATGCCTGTACATTCAATTGAACATTCTCATCGAAATTAAAGAAGGTACGGTTACGAGCACGTTCCGGCAAAGAGGGATTTTTGGTTTTATTCTGCTTCAAGCCTAACTCCACTTCGGCCGAACCTTGCGTTTTCACCCGGACACCGCCCGGCCCAAAGATACGTTCCGCCGCACCGATATTGAACTGCATATCAGCTAAGTTGAACTGCTTATTAGCCGCCTTTTGAAATTCTTCCTCGTTTTTCTGGCGATAGTAGGATTGAACGGATTTTTGGAAACTATAATCCTGGTATTCCTCAGGAGTCAACGAAATAGGAGTAGTCAGATCGGCATCACCTAACTTGGTACGGACTACATATGTCCCGGTTCTGATATCATATTCGACCACTGATTTCACGTTATCCGGCGTCTTCAAGTCAGCAGGTGACTGCTTGGTAAGATCCTGATATTCTTCAGGGACCGTCTTAGCTACCGGAAAGCGGGTGCGCACCTCCGGCACCGTATCATCCGGAACGACCGGCTGTTCAGTATCCGGCAACGACATCTCATAGGCCAGAAAATCCGTATTCATAGAATACAGACCTGCACCAAACAGTAGAATTGTTATCCAGAGTATAAATTTCAGTGTCCTTCTCATGTTAATTGACAATTGACAACAGACAATGACAACCGACAATTCCAAATTCTCCTAAATTGCCAATTGCCAATTATCCATTGCTTAAAGCATTCTTAGGGCTGTTTTAATGACCTGCTCGACAGCCAGTGCAGGCGAACCTTTCAATATCGAGTTAACCGCCTTTTGCGAAGCGGCCTTCTGGAATCCAAGCATAACCAATGCCGCCACTGCTTCTTCTGTGACAGCACCACTGGCAGCGACAGAAGAGGAGCCACCTGTCACTGTCATTCCCTCTATCGGCTTTACCTTGTTTTTGAGATCAACTAGAATACGTTGAGCTGTTTTCAATCCGATTCCTTTGACTGACGTCAGAGCTGTTTCGTTCTTATCTGCAATCACCCGGATCAATTCGGATGGTGACAGGGAAGAAAGGATCATCCGGGCAGTATTGGGACCGACTCCCGACACGGAAGTCAACATCAGAAACAGTTCGCGCTCATCTTTTCCTGCAAAGCCAAAAAGCAAATGGGCATCCTCACGTATCACTTCGTACACGTAAATCTTCCCGGTCGGTTTCCCATTATAAAAAGTATATGTATTCAAGGAGATATTCAGTTCATAACCGATTCCGGCACATTCCAAGATCATCCTGGCCGGTGTCAGTTCTACTATCTCTCCCTTGATATATTCTATCATGTATCTTACGTCTTTATGATTCGCACCTATTATAACGCAAAATTAGACAAAAGCGTATATCCGAACTATCTTTTTTGGTATTATTGTTTCCAAAACCCCGGCAACAAGATTGTCAGCACCGTAAAGATCTCCAAACGTCCGACCATCATCAGAAAAGACAAGAACCATTTCGATACCACCGGAACATCAGCATAGTTTCCGACCGGTCCCAGACTACCAAGTCCCGGTCCAACGTTACTGATCGAAGAGATAGTAGCCCCGATCGTCTCCTCAAATCCTACCCCATCGATCATCAGCACCATACAGCTGACAAATATTAAAGCAATATAGGCAAAAGCGAACGCCAATACCCGGTGGACGATATCACCAGAAACAGCATGCCCGTTCATTCGTACCGGAATAATGGCATGTGGATGCGTCTGCTTCTTAAACTCATTAAAGAGGTTCTTGGTCAAAATCACAAAACGGCCCATTTTCAAACCTCCACAAGTAGAGCCAGCACAACCACATACCACCATCAGAACTAGCGCTAACAGCCAGAAAAACGGTCCCCACGGAATATAATCGACCGTTGCAAACCCACATGTAGACACCAATGTCACGACCTGGAATACCGTTTGCCTAAAAGCTGTACCAAAATCGTCCACAATTCCTTTATACATGATCCAGACTGTCGATATTGCCGTAATAATCAGTACGAACCAGAAAAACCAGCGTGTTTCTTCATCCGCAAATAACTTCTTGGGCCTACCGTTAAAAAAGAAATATATCAAAGTAATATTGGTCGCACCGATAAACATAAAAATCGTAATTGTATATTCGATATAGGCAGAGTCCCAGTAAGCGATACTGGCATTTTTCGTGGAATAGCCACCTGTAGAAATACAAGTGAGCGCATGATTGACAGCGTCATACAAGTCCATTGGACCCGCCCATAAAAGACCAATAAGGATAATGGTCAGGAACAAATAAACTCCCCACAGGCGCTTGGCCACCTGGGTAACACGCGGACGGAAACGTTCGTGCGTGATACCCGGAGTCTCGGCATTGAACATCTGGGTAGCCCCACCTCCGATAATAGGCATCAGCGCTACGGTAAACACGATCATTCCAATACCGCCCTGCCATTGCGTAAGGCTCCGCCAAAACAATATCCCGTGCGGAAGAGCTTCGATATCGGTCAATATGGTAGAGCCTGTCGTCGTAAAACCAGACATCGTTTCGAAATAAGCATCCGTCACATTATCTATATAGCCACCTAAATAGAATGGTAACATCCCCAAAAGGGAGAAAAGAGCCCAAGTTAATGTAACAGTCAGCATCCCTTCCCTGCGCCCGGCCGTATGTTCATTGGCTCGTAGTCCGATCAGCATAAAAAGGACTCCCGTTCCGAACATGATACCACTCGACTGAAGAAGCGGATAGAAGTCATTTCCTTCATATAAGAAAGCGACTGCCGTTGCAGCCAGCATAAACAACGTCTCAAGGATGAACATCATCCCTAACATCTTAATTATAAAACGAATGTTCAGCATAATATGCTATTAACAATTGACACATTGAACAGAGAAAAGAGACAACCCAGAGTTGTCCATTGACAATTAATTAAAGTAGTCCTCCAATTTACGCATAGCCGTATCCAAACAGAACACCACAACGTGGTCATAAGCTTGGATATGTGTATCACCCTTGATCATCATAGGCTCACCGTCACGAATCAATCCGCCCAACGTCAAATCTTTCGGAAGATTCAGATCTTTTACCTGCTTACGGGTAATTTTCGAATCGGGACGGGCAACAAGTTCCGCCACATCTGCATTGGCAAAAGTTAAACACTTCACGTTCGACACGTCTGCATCCAACAGGAATTGGTAGATATGGCTGGCAGCAATCAGTTTCTTATTGATAACCGAGCCGATGTCCATGCTCTCCGCTAAAGGTATGTAGTCGATATTTTCGATCTTAGCGATAGTCTTGAATACTCCGGCGCGTTTAGCAGCCAGACAAGCCAAGATGTTCGTACTCGAATTATCCGTCAGTGCGATAAATGCCTGTGCATCTTTGATCCCTTCCTGCATCAACAGATCGGTATCGCGTCCGTCTCCATTGATGATCAAGACATTTCCAGGGACAACCTCAGCTATACGGTGACTCTTTTCTTTGTTAGTCTCGATTACTTTTACACGGATATTGTTCGGAAGGTACTGGCAGGTACGGATCGCAATACGGCTTCCTCCCATAATAATGACTTTCTTTACTTCGGGGTCTCGCTTGCCCGCATGCAACCGGACGTCTTCGATATGGCTTTTAGTCGTTGTAAAAAAAACGATATCTCCCGATTCTATACGATCCGTACCACGGGGAATAATGGTCTCGTTCTGCCGTTTGATGGCAACGATATGATAGAGTTTCTGTTCGTTCAGTAATTCGGACAGATGTTTGTTCACAAGTCGGGAATTATCGCGCACCTTTACACCGATCAGAATCAGAGCGCCTCCGAACAACTCCCAGTATTGCCGAGTCCACGGGCGTCTGACAGCCGTGACAATTTCTTTGGCTGCCAGCATTTCCGGGTAAATCATGGAATCGATCCCCATTTTTTCAAACAGTTCCTTGTTTTTAGGGAGCAAATATTCGTAATTGTTGATACGCGCCAACGTCTTATGTGCTCCTAATTTAGAAGCCAGAATGCTGGCTGCCACATTGGTCGTTTCTTCCGGCGTGACACTGACAAACAGGTCGGCCTTTCTGATACCGGCTTCTTCCAGGTCCCGAATGGATGTCGGATTACCCACCATAGGAAGGATCTCCATGCTTGAATTCGTGAAATTCAAACGTTCCTCATTCGGATCCATCAGGATAATATCCTGCTTCTCCTGTGATAACATTTTTGCCAGGTGGGTTCCTACTTCACCGGCTCCGGCTATAATAATTTTCATTTTATATAATAGATTAATTATAAGGATATATTATCCTCTGATAACCATCTTTTTTATTTCTCCTGCAATACTTTTGGCATCCATACCACACAGCTTATACAGTTCGGGAATCGATCCATGTTCGACAAACTCATCCGGCACACCAATCCGTTTTACCTGAGGAGCATATCCGTTATCAGCCATAAATTCCAAAACAGCACTGCCCAGTCCACCTTTGATTACGCCGTTTTCAACAGTGATGACACGACTGAACCTCTTACCGACTTCATGCAGCAGTTCTTCATCCATCGGTTTTAAAAAAATCATATCATAATGGGCAATCGATATACCATCACTTTCAACCTCCTTTATGGCCTTTATCACTTCGTTGCCAATAGGTCCAAGTGACAAGATCGCAATATCATCCCCATCACGAAGTTTCTTGCCTTTCCCGATCGGAAGGATATGCATCTCATTCCTCCAATCTGCCATCTCTCCCTTACCGCGTGGATAACGGATCACAAAAGGGCCGTTACATTCCTTATACCCGGTGTACATCAAATTCCTCAAATCCAGTTCGTTCAAAGGAGATGAAATAACCAAGTTCGGGACTGGACGCAGATAAGCGAGGTCGAACACCCCGTGATGGGTCGCCCCGTCTTCGCCTACTAGACCGGCACGGTCCAAACAGATTACCATATGAAGATTCTGAAGTGCAACATCGTGTATCACCATATCGTATGCCCGCTGCATGAAAGAAGAGTAGACATTGCAGAATGGGATCATTCCCTCTTTGGCAAGTCCGGCAGAGAAAGTTACCGAATGCCCTTCGGCAATCCCGACATCAAACGCCCGTTTCGGAAACGCTTTCATCATATAAGTCATAGAACAACCTGTCGGCATAGCAGGAGTGACCCCCACGATCCGTTCGTCCTGTTCAGCCAGCTCGACAAGGGTATGTCCGAAAACATCCTGATAAAGTTGAGGTTCGTTCAACTTATGGACAATGATCCGTTCTCCTGTTTCTTTATTGAACAGCCCTGGTGCATGCCATTCCGTTGCCGACTTTTCAGCAGGCTTGAATCCTTTGCCTTTTTTAGTTTTGATATGTAATAGTTTCGGACCTTCCATATCCTTTATATCATTCAGAACCTTGATCATATAACCGACATCATGCCCGTCGATCGGACCAAAGTAACGGATGCTGAATCCCTCAAACAGATTATGTTGTTGAGTAAGCAATGCTTTCAGACTATTGTTAAAACGAAGGATATTTCCCCGACGGTCATTATTGATCAGTTTCATCTTCCGCAATCCGCGGTACACATCATAACGCATTTTATTATATGCCTGACTGGTTGTGATATCCACCAAATACTGACTCAACCCACCGACCGCATGATCTATTGCCATATCATTATCATTGAGAATGATAAGTAGGTTGTTTGGATTAGCCGACGCATTATTCAGACCTTCGAACGCCAACCCACCCGTCATGGCTCCATCACCGATCACGGCTATCACGTGTCTGTCTTTTTCTCCTTTTAGAGCAGAAGCGACCGACATACCCATAGCCGCCGAAATGGAATTTGAAGCATGTCCGGCAACAAATGCGTCATAAGGGCTTTCCAGAGGATTAGGAAATCCACTGATTCCTTTAAATTTTCGGAGCGTATGAAAAGCCTCTCGACGTCCAGTCAGTATTTTATGGCCATACGCCTGATGCCCCACATCCCATACAATACGATCATAGGGAGTATTAAAAACATAGTGTAGTGCAACCGTCAGCTCTACCGTACCGAGACTTGCCCCTAAATGTCCCGGATTCTCCGATAGTACATCTATTATATATTGACGCAACTCTGCACATACCTCTCCCAATTTATCGGGGGACAACTTGCGCAAATCCTCCGGGTAATCAATGGAATTTAATATGTGTTCATCCTTGCATTCTGTCATAATCGCTATAATTTTGTGGCAAATGTAAAGAATTAACGGGAGATAAAATAGTTTTAGTATGTCATTCTTTAGCAGTATGACACAATTAAACCGCTTCTTCTCCTTTCCCTATAATCAAATTTAATCCTGTTTTGCATTTTCGTATGTAACACAAACAAACTCATTTGCCATAAAAACAAAAAAGCAGTCACAAATAATTGTAACTGCTTGATTTTCAGTGGTGCCACCAGGAATCGAACCTTTTGTTTCGGTTTATTCCAATTCCTTGAATGACTGCACATTCTCGCTTTATCTTTTATGAAAGCCATTGAATTAGCCTTACGCCAAATTCATTGCTTTTCTTTATCAATTCAACATCCATTATCTCTTTGACGTTGCAAAGATAGTGAAAAAGTTCAATTCCTGCAAATAAATGCACCTTTTTTATTATTCTATATACCACAGCTCTTTCATTCAAAAATGCTTTGAATTTTCAATGTCCGTGAACGGTAGGCGGTTAAAGGCAAGTCTTAACTTCATCCAACAAGGCATTTTTATATATTCCAAAGGCTGGACTTGGGTAAATTGTAATTTATTCAAGTTGTTGCCAAACAATGCCAAAGTTAAATGAAGCCGTGTATTCTATAAAGAAAAAATATTGTTCATAACAGTATAGCCATTAAATCTGATTTTTATGGTTTTTACCAAAACTTTGGATTTGTTACTAATGGAGCATTCAAATTCGCCTTTAGTGATAATTTGATGTTTTTTGATTTTAAATGAGTTGCTTTTGAAATTTGTTTGAGTTGTTTTCATTCAAGAAATCAGCAAGATCCTCAATTGAGGATATCTTGCTGAATGTACCTTTTTTAAGGGAGAATTAACTAATCCTCTTTGGGTCTCAGATTTGTTGCAAAATAATATGGCTTTGATGGATTTTTATCTTGTGGCCGACTGTTTACAACGAATATTACCTCTTCATCTTCATAAAACTCATTTAGCTCGCATCTCTCAATTGGAAGATCATAAGAAAATAATTTACACCTGATTTTCTTACGATTTTTATCCAATATTATCACCCCCTCACACTCTTGCTCCTCTTTCTGATTTTCGGTTGTCCCTAAGTTTGCAAAGACTAATCTTTTTTTAGTTCCATCTTTAATTTTCGACAAATCTAAGTACCCAATTTGTTTTATACCCATCCTTGTTGTAGCACTATCGTCAGACAAGTCAATCCCGTTTTTGTTCTTTTCTATGAAATCTTCCGTTGAGATGGAATCTTCTTCTGTCTTTTCGTCTATAGACTCCATTACTATGTCTTGTTTATAAAAACCTAGGCCATTGAATCGGAATCCGATAATTCCCTCTATTCTGGTTATATTAATATCAGCGTCATCAAATTTTTTATCTTTTGCTGCAAAACTCGCTTCCAACCCACAATCTAGTTTTGCTTTTCCACGCCTTCGATTTGATTGGGATACATTTATTATTGTTCCTTGGACAAAACTTGCCTTGTCTTTATCTTCTGTTATACAATCTAAACCTTGTGGTTTCGACGTTCTATAATATAAATAGGCATAAGTATCATACTCTTTTTGATCGGCCGCCTCACAATATTTCCTCGTTTTTCGGCAAACTTCATCATAACGTTTCATAAGACCTTCATTAGCATGTCCTTCATTTAATATCTGAACAGCATAAAAGACCATGAAATAATAATTGATCCATAGGTGTTCTTCGTTACTCTTTGCAGATCTTTCCCACTCCTTAACTAACTCGATTGCATATTGTATAATACGATCAGTACGACTATTGAATATTATGAGGTTCAATAGTTTTTCATAAGCACCAGAGATGCCCTTCCTTGCATTATATCTCGTTACCTCCTCTATTCTTGATATGTATCTATCATTTAATTTATTGATGCTCGCTCTTATTTTCTTCCGTTCTAATGATATAACAGTATCGTAGAGGCGACATCCGTAAATTATTTTAAGCTTTTCGTCTTTTGTCGATTCTAATTTCTTATCATACTTATCAAAATAATCTTTTCCTTCACCGCCATTAAGTTTCTTTCTGAAGTCATCTAGTATGTTAAAAATTTTGATAAGATTATAGTCTGAATTAGTGCGTGTATCTTTTGCTTCTTCAGGAAAATGTTTCGCTATTTTTGAACATGCATCTAAATAGTCCAAATATATATCCTGATAGATTTTGTCTGTTTCACAGAAAGTCCAGTCTTTGTATTGCTTATACTTCTGCGTAATATTTAAAACAGCTTTAAGCATTTGTGCTTTAGTGACAAGACCATAAGCACCTGTTGGATCTAGTTCTGTTGACATATCACAATTTTCACAACAAATATTGCAATATCGTAAAACGCATTTATAATGATCCAGTGTAAAAGAATCAGAACTTGCACTCAATAATATATATCTTAACACGCCAATCTTTCGATAATAAAGAACTCCTAAAGATTGATAAACTAACGCATCGAACAAGTTGCCTTTTTTTTCTTCAAGTAGTTCTAAAAGTTTATTTTCGGATTCTGTGAAGGACTTTCCTTCATGCGATTCTTTATCTTCAAAATAAGCTTTATTGTATAAGAATTGCGCATAACTTAGAAGGCAATTTTCATCATTTCCGAAATAGGACACAAGCAATTTGTAGACTTCAAGGATGGTTTCAGAATCACAACTATTATCCTTAAAAAAACTTGAAACCTTTTCATTTAGACAGGTTTCCTTTTGAGACTCATCCGGCTCGAAGTCAGGCCTTTTAAGAAATATGTCATAAACGTACTTCATTTTATCGATAGCATCCCACTTAGATATATGTTTAAGATAATCAGCTGCTATATCATAGATTCCAATATTACTATTGTGAATAATGGATCGAGCAAACAGAGAAAATCTAGGTCTGATACGTCCTGTTCGCTTCCCCTCATCATTATGTTCCACATCAAATAGTTTTCTGAATGCTTCTTTGGAGGATTTGGACATCGAATTTAACAAATTCCATATATTCTTTTTTTCTAAGTTTTCAAATACAGAATCGGTAAAACCAGTAGAAACATATCTGTCATAGTCGTACACATATAAAGATGCTACAGAAATCAATATTGAAAAACTTTCAATTACACCTTGATCTTTCTGATCTATCTTTTTCATCCACTCTTGAACATAGTCATCTATGCTTTGAGTATTATTGAAATCTTTTAATGAAAGTGGAAAATCAATCACATTGTTCAAGTTCATTCTAGAAATACCAGTGCAACGTTTCTCATAAAGACGATTAAAATTAGGTTTCTCATCTGGCATGAGAGATTCCTTAATGGTTAAACAATGCATCCCTTTTAAGATTGAATCATAAGTGACACGAACTATGGATACATTATAAGTAGGTTTTATATATGATTTTTTTAGTTCCTCTACCTTTTCATCAGAAATGGTGCGATCAATGAAAATGATCAACATTCTTGTTGACAATTTATTCTCAATAAGGTCGCTTAATTGTTTAAATATTACACTGCTTGTATTTCTTAACTCACTCAAAAAAACGACATAACATTTACCAGAAATGTATGCATCTTTATTAATCAAATCATATGCTAACCGTCTGGCTACGGTTGTACCACCACTGCAAGGACGATGGCTGATATATCCAACAAACTTGTCTCCTCTCTTTACATATTCAGCTATCTTCTTATAAAAATTATCATAGCCATTTCTTTTCACATCAATATCTGCATATAGCTCATTCCAAGTTATCCTCCCACCAGAACAGAATCCAGCATCTAAATTCTTTTTTTCTTGAGATAAAGGAGTCTCCGGTACGCATTCAATGCCATAAGCTGCAAGTTTATTCACAGTCTCTGTAGAAACCTCAGAACATCTAGATGTAAATTCAGACGTTTTCCCTAATATATTACAGCCTAGAGAACTAAAGTAACGAGCTAGTTGATTTTGAACTACAACATATTCTTTTACTTCTGCATCAATCTCCTCATTTTTAGTTTTATCATCTATTATTTCCTCTTTTGAAGATAAAAATCTGAAAATTGTAGTATTCTCAGGAAGATCGCTAAACTTATACAATATTTGGGGGAATTTAGACTGGCTATACAAATCAATAATCACGATTTCTCCTTCTGGCTTTTGAGAATTTAACTCGCATATTTTTTCCTTAATTTTAGGTAAATAGGCACGCCTCCATTTTTTTACTTGGTCTTCCGAACAAGGTTCTGTATTTGTTGTATTTCCATTTGCTTCAATCCAATAAGTAATCTTATCACCATTTGTTTCAACCTCGGAATAAAGCATTTGGCGTTTTTCTCTCCACATTTCCTTTATCGTGTTATACAAGCCACTTTCTGTTTGTGTCTTTGGATCAAAATCGATGACCATATTCCAACCGATTTTTGCCAATGATACTTTAAGCTCTGGTTTTAAGGTTGAAGATACGACAAGAATGTATTTTTTTCCATATTCATGATTGAAGTCACCTTCCAACTCATATAGTTCTTTTAAACTTTCATCTTCCGATATTAATTGCTCAAGTTCTATATCGTTTTTTACATTTTCTTCTATGACAGTATTCTCAAACGGTAATAATTTTTTTAATTGCGATAATTTATCTTGACAAATATCAATTATGCTACGTACCCAGCCAAAATAATAACTAAATAAAGTAGAAGCATAAAAAAAACTTTGTTTAGCAGTAGGTACCGGATGAGAAGCGTCCGTGTTTAGAGGAGCATAGAGATTATTATAGCATTCTTTAATTTTGTTGTAAATCTGATTTTTCCCATCTTCTTTCTCATCCTTTTTGCATAAAAGGACAGAAGCTAATTGACCTAAATCAGTAGAATCATACTTATGACCATAGGTCGGAGCCGCATTCAAAGGCCCTTCTTTAATTTTAAGATTGTCATCAAGACTCTTATCCCATACTTTAAAATATGCATGTGATAATTTATCTTTGTTATTAAATAAGGAGTTTGCATTAGGCACATATACAAAAATAAGGAGTTTGCACAATGCTTCAGCTGCGACCCTCAACTCTTGTACAGGCTCGTTATTATTATTGGAATATTGAAAATGAACATGCTCATGCAAACTGAAAAATATTTTAAAACGCTCTCTTAGTAGGTCATCTTCTATTTGAGACAAATACAATCTCAATTTATCTGAATATACTTTGTACTCTTTCATCTTTGTTTTAATGGTTGTTATTGCAAAATTATTATTTTAATCCATAATATGGAATCACATTTATTCCTAATGAGTAATTTAGAGCCTGTTTAAAAATGTCTGAATTTTTTTTCTAAAGAAGTTTCCATATCAGCCCAATTGTATCTTTCTTTGAAGTGACCAAACTTTAAAAAAGATGTATCAGACTGATTTAACGGAAATCAAGTGGCAATATATAACAAAAGTGTTGAACCTGCAAGAAAGAAAGTGAAAATATGATTTACGGTTTATTTGGAATGCTATATTTTAGTCAAGACAGGGTGTCAGTGGCGTATGCTTTCCCTTGACTTTCCCAAATAGCAGTTGGTCTATTACTATTATCGCAAATGGGTTTCCCCATTGAACTTTGACTTGTTACTGGAAAAATTACGTGGTCATGTACGAGTGAAGCGCGGTCAAAGCATGGAACCAAGTGTTGGCACCATGGACAGTCAAAGCGTAAAATGGGGTAACAACGCTTCCTTGAACGGTGTTGATGGAAATAAAAAGGTAAAAGACATAAAACGCCATACCATAGTGGACAAAAATGGCTTTCTTATTGCCGTTATGGTTACCATAGTCAATATGCATGACAGTAAAGCGTCCAATTTGTTGATGAGGGTTCTTAAAGAAATGTGCTCCGGGGTGAAAGTAATTCTGGCTGATGGAGGCTACAGGGGAGAACTTGTCGATAACATAAAAAAGAAGTTCGGCTATATCATTCAGGTTGTTATCAGTGCATATAAGAAACAAGGATTCAGACTCATTCAAAAAATGGATTGTAGAAAGAACATTTTCATGGATGGATTACAATAGAAGACTATGCCGAAACTATGAACTGACATTTGATTCGGCAGAGGAAATAGTTAAAATAGCCACTATAAAATTATTATTGAGGAAAATTTAAACAAACTCTTACAAATATACAATTTTATCATAATAATTCGTGCGAAACATGGCTCTTTCATTTAAAATAAAAATTTAGACAAAGCATCCCTTACCCGAACCAATTCGATTCGGGTAATTTGCTATAGTTGTATTTCAGAGAGTCGTCTTTGTGTCAAAATCTGATTTTTTCATTTTTGGCATAAAAAACGAATCAATCTGTTAAAACTCATTGAAACAGATCTCATAAGTTCGGCCATACCTTTTCTTTTGTCAGACCGCTTTTTTCGAAGTCCTTTTCATATGGAAAACACGGAGTAAACCATGATTGAGTCAAGGTTACGCGCAGAACCGATGGACCGGCGTTTCACCTTGTCCTAGAGAAGATTGAAGTCCAGCCCCCAGTGTATGCTTTCGATAGACCAGTGACTGCGCACGTAAGAACCCAGTCGCGGCGTATCCGTCGGCATGCTTGTCACATACAGCCGTTTTTCGTGGGTATGCGCGCCTGTGGATTTTTTGACTGTGTCGGATTCACACTCTACAATCGTCATCTTTCCTCCACACCTCTCTTTTTCGGCGATAATTTCAAGTCCGTCATATATGTTATAGGTTCTTGTCTCTATTCTTCCATGACCGAGTTCGGAACCTTCCGTATAGAAATACAGCGATATGCGCCCTTTGATCCTGTCCTCCACCCCATAACACAGCGATCGCTGGTTGGCTTTGAGTTCTATAAGGAAATCACCTCCTTTCCTCCTGATTATATCGATGATGTCTTTCTGCATTGACATGGCATCGGCGGTGACAATCTTTCCCGATATAACTATTTTGTCGGTTAGGAGGGGAACCGACTTTATTTCGTTGCTTTTTTCCTGACAGGCTTCCGTTACTAGCATCATGCCTGTGTTGAAGGAATAAGCCGATACTATATCCGGATTGCGACCGTTTTCCAAGACAGTGCTCCGTTCGGCTTTGCCGTCCACACAGATTATTTCTTTGCCACGGCCTGATTTAATCAGTTTCCTATGAAATGTTTCCACAGAATGTTGCATCTTGTCGGCCATTGCCAGATCATCGATGCCCTGCTCAACACGGCAAAGAGCCGCTTCGGATGGCATCCCGTTCCTGAACATACCCATTTCCCGGAACTTATTGATGTTGTGTCTGCCGAATTCTATTATATCGGCGCATCCTACATACCCGCAGGCACGACCGGATATCATTAGGATGATAATGTCATCGAGTCGATGGCGGATGTTTCCTTTGTCTGACCTGCGGAAGTCCGGGGCTGATGCAGCAAAATCCATCAGTTTTTCCAGAATACTGCCTGGAGATACAAATCTATTTTGTAATTTCGCGGTGTGATTGACTGTATATGCTTCAATTGAACGTACTTGGTCGAGTGGCTTTATCATTTGCGTAACTGTTTGATTTTCATCTATAAAGTTACGAAAATATACCACTCAATTAAATTTTTAAGACACTTATTGCGTTGAATATAAGCTCTCGGAGACGGGTATTACCAACCTATGTTTTAGACTTGATTTAAAGTGGCTCGCGGCCAAAGGACAGCCTCATGAAAGTGGTTGTACCTGCTATAAAATAGTATCCTTTCCGAAAGTCAGAGGAAATCTTAAATGAAAGACCCGTACGCAATGTTTCTATTGTGATATGTTTTGATAATTCTTGAATTTTTCTTAATTTTGTATCTATTGAAAGCCTTTAGCTAATTAGTGATTGTAGAACCTCTTATGATTATATGATGGATTTAATTTTTATAATTGGAATCGGCCTTCTTTTCACATTGTTAGTCGTAATAGTAGGCATTTATGGCTACCTGCGGATTTTCCCCTGGAGACAAACCGTCCTCTCTTTTAGATCTAATTCATATTGTGAGCCAGATATTCATTTTGCAAAAATCAGAGAACTGGAAGAACAACTGGAAATAGAACGGAAAGCAAAGAAATTTTACAATACCTTATATATATTGTTTGTCATTGTCAATTCGGTTGTAGGTGTTTTGCTAGTATCGGGGTTCATCCAGCAAAAAATAAATCCTTTATTATTGGGCTGGATTGGAATTATCTCTTTGATTTTTACTTTGCTGAACTTTATTATCAGACCGGAAGAAAAAAGGAAGCTGGTGACAAGTAGAATGGCGAATAAATCCCGCAAAACGAAAAGCGATGGCCGTGAAAAACGAAAAGCGATTTTTGAAGCAAAAACGAAATGCGCTCAAAAATCCCGGTTACTCCCGCCATCCGGTCAAAACACAAGCGTCGTTCAAACGCCTTTTGAAAGCTGTTTGAACGACGCTTTTTTATTGAATTTTCTCCTAAAATATCACTTAAAAACCATTGCCAATTTAGCAAAAAATCGTATCTTTACATAGTAGTTATGCTGCCTCTTTGTATTCCGTCCCGTCCGCATTCTTAAACAGCATGATGTCTGTATAGGAGGAATTATAATTCATGCGCGCATTAAACTCCACTTTCTCGCTGCCTGTAAACGGGTTTCCTATGGTATTGTTCCTGCCCATCCAGTCGCATAACTCGATGATGGATGACTTATTGGAGGTAAAATAAATATAGTTCGTGCCTACGAGCGTCTGCAACACGTCTAAATAATCGGAAAGCCCCCAGTTCATTATATAGGTGCCGACCTCGGTGGAAAGATACGGCGGGTCTATCAGGAACACGACATTCGGGACATCCTTGTACCTACTGAACAATTCCCTGTAATCGCATGAAACGACCTCCAGCCCATCTAAATAGTCAAGACAAAGATCATAGTTACATTTACGCACGGTATTGTAAAATGTTTCTTTTCGCAATCCGTCCAAATTAGTGGCATACTTCATGGAAAAGAGCAGGGAGGTCGAAAGCGTGATATAGTCCACGTAACCACGCTCTTTTTCTTCCTGTTCTATCAGGGACAGGATGGCTTCTTTTGTTTTTTCAGGTAGGACTTTCTGACGGGGAACAGATGCCACCACCTCCCGAATCTTATCCAGCAAGGCATTGGTGCGTGGAATATTCTCCAACCGATGTCGATAGTTATCAAAGTCATTATATACAACGGTGGCATCAGGCTTTTGACACTTGGTTATATGCGACAACAAGCTAGAACCACCGAACAGGTCTACAAACACGGCGTCATCCGGATAATGTTTCAACACCTTGATAAATTCTTTTGCGAACATTCGCTTTTGCCCCTGAAAAGGAAGAGGGGCTGAAAGATACTGTCTTCTCATTTGCTTCTGGTTTAAAAAAGGATTGCAAAAATCCCCTTTTTATTCCTATTGACTAAAGAAAACGACCGTAGCATGCTGCACGAGGGTTGCAGCGATTCTTATACATTGAGATCAAAACGGACCCCTTCCTCCCCCGCCAGCAACCGGCACGTCTTGTCTATGTTATTCTCGTAAATGTGCACGTTTCCCAGGTTCAAGGTGATCGACTTCAACGGCAGGTCAATCTGCCGTGCGATCAGGTACAAATGGTATATGTCAGCCGGGAGCCCCAGGTTGGCATCGGAACTGCGCTGGTAAGCAGACAGCACCAGGCCGTCATCTTCTATCTGGAACTGCACCAGGCTAAGGCATGGCACTTGATTGCTTTCGGCACCGGTCTCACCCAAAAACAGCACATAATTCTTACTACAACGTTTCTCCCGGTTTATTTTCTCTATCAGAGACGGTAATCGCTCAAAATAGGTCGGATAACTGTTTATAAGGATACTTCCACAATAATCCCACCAACTTATACCGGCTTCACGGTATTTCTCTACCGACCTCTCCCCTTTCATAAACAATTGAAGCTCATCACGAAGTTTCCGGCGGGCAATATTATGCCCCTCGAATATGTCCAGCAAGTCCAAAGGGGACAAGGACAATTGTTCGTTCAGGAGGTATCTAATGTTTCCTTTCTTGTTACTTTGAGTCTTTCCCCGGCCAAGTATCTTGTCCAGGATCATGTAATACTTGTTCATGGCTGATTCTTTTTGTTTTGCACGAGTAAAGATAGCGGAATCTCCCTCCTACCCACCATGAATTACATGCTTCACACTGTAAGCGGCTTGCAGTCACTTTGGAAACGTTTTATCAATCCGTAGACCTTGCGCTCGGATATACCGTACCGTTCTGCAAGTATCGCCACGATATACGTCATTTTTTCACCTGCCCTGAGTAGGTGAAAATAATCTGTATACAGATTGACATACCGGACATCTTCCAAACGGATACCGGATTCTAAAAGCCTCGTCAATAACTCACGATTGAAGTTTAATATCTCTATCACTTTCATACAAACAAAAATTTAGTACCTTTGCATCATCTCACTTACAAATGCGCATTCTTTGCGCAAATAATAAACCAAAAAAAGCCCATAGCGCGGCAGAGGGTATATGCCCCCGGTCGTGCGCTATGGGCGTTTTTGGTTAAAAGTAGGTGAGATGATTTTTAACAGGCCGGGGGCTTTTTTCTATCCCTTCCCCCCGCAGGGATTCATCCATTACCCGGCTTCATACAAAGCCAAGTCCAATGCGT
>OGOR01000617.1_pt1 | contig 26940 bp, 27 predicted proteins | sample 1552771 | NCBI WGS metagenome assembly OGOR01 (sample SAMEA2580124, study PRJEB22360) | human gut metagenome | biome: human gut; feature: human-associated habitat; material: faeces | place: Denmark | collected 2008/2010
GCTTTCGCGACCGGGGCTCACCCGCCCCTCCATGCTCGGCGGCGGCGGGGGCATCCACGTCGGCATCCGCTCGGCCGACGAGAAGTCCGTGGGCGTGATGCCGCACCTCAAGGTCTACGACGCCTCCTGCCTCGCCTACCGTCAGGGTTCTACCCGCCGCGGCTCCTACGCTGCCTTCCTCTCGATCGACCATCCGGACATCATTCCGTTCATCGAGATGCGCAAGCCCACGGGCGACCAGAACCTCAAGGCCCTCAATCTGCACCACGGCGTCAACATCACCGACGCCTTCATGGAGAAGATCGAGGCCTCGATGCGCGACGCCGATGCGGACGACTCCTGGGATCTTCGTCACCCGACCACGGGCGAGGTCGTCGCGACCGTCTCCGCCCGCGACCTCTGGCAGCGCCTCCTTGAGATGCGCATGCACACGGGCGAGCCCTATCTCGTCTTCACCGACACGGCCAACCGCGCGCTGCCCTCCTGGCTCAAGGACAAGGGGCTCTCCATTCACGGCTCCAACCTCTGCACCGAGATTTTCCTGCCGACCTCGAAGGACCGCACGGCCGTCTGCTGCCTCTCCTCCGTCAACCTCGAGTACTACGACGAGTGGCGCGGCAACGAGCAGTTCATCGACGACGCGATGGAGTTCCTCGACAACGTGCTCCAGTACTTCATCGAGCACGCGCCCGACGGCATCCGCCGCGCGCGCTACTCCGCCATGCGCGAGCGCAGCGTGGGCCTCGGCGCCATGGGCTTTCACGCCTATCTGCAGAAGCGCGGCATCGCCTTCGAGTCCGCCGCCGCCAAGTTCACGAACCGCGACATGTTCAGGCACATCGCCGCAGCGGTCGAAAAGGCCGACGCGCGCCTGTGCGCCGAGCGCGGCCCCTGTCCCGACGCGGCCGACTCCGGCGTCATGCGCCGCTTCTCGCACCGCATGGCCGTCGCGCCCAATGCCTCCTCGTCCCTCATCATGGGCGGCACGAGTCCCTCGATCGAGCCCTATCGTGCCAACATCTACCGTCAGGATACGATCTCCGGCGCCTACATCGTGAAGAACCGCTTTCTCAAGGCCGAGCTCGCAAAGCGCGGCCTTGACACGGATGACGTCTGGGCCGACATCATCGCCCATGACGGCTCCGTGCAGCACCGTGAGGACCTTCCGAAGGAAGTGCGCGACGTCTTCAAGACCGCCATCGAACTCGACCAGCGCTGGATCATTGAACTTGCCGCCGACAGGCAGGCATTCATCGACCAGGGCCAGAGCGTGAACCTCTTCTTCCCGCCCGACGTCTCGATCGCCTATCTGCACGCCTGCCACTTCTCCGCCTGGAAGAAGGGCCTCAAGAGCCTCTACTACAACCGCTCCGACAAGCTCCGCAAGGCGGACCGAGTCGGCGTCCAGGTCGAGCGCCGCCGCATCGAGGATCAGATCAGCATGCAGGCCGTCGCCGACAACACCACCTGCCTCGCCTGCGAAGGCTGACCGGAGGGAACCACATCATGACCGACAAGAACACCGCCGGCGGGCTCCTTTCGACCCGCACCTGCTTCAAGCCCTTCAAGTACCCCTGGGCCTACGAGGCCTTCATGCAGTCCGAGCAGATGCACTGGCTCTGGACCGAAGTGCCCATGCTCGAGGACGTCAAGGACTACGGCCAGAAGCTCACCGATAGCGAGCGCGACTTCCTCACGAAGATCCTGCGCTTCTTCACCCAGGGCGACATCGACGTCTCGGGCGCCTACGTCAACCACTACCTCCCGCGCTTCGGTCAGCCCGAGGTCCGAATGATGCTCTCGTCGTTCGCCGCGCGCGAGGCCGTGCACATCGCCGCCTACTCGCACCTCATCGAGACGATCGGGCTCCCCGAGTCCATCTACAACGAGTTCCTGCAGTACGAGGCCATGGCCGCCAAGCACGACTTCTTCAACGAAGTCGCCGAGGACAGCCGCGACCTCGCCGCGCAGATCGCCGCCTTCTCGGCATTCACCGAGGGCATGCAGCTCTTTTCGTCCTTCGTCATGCTGCTCAACTTCACGCGAAACGGCACGATGAAGGGCATGGGCCAGATCATCGCCTGGTCCATCGCCGACGAGACGCTCCACACCGAGTCCATGACGAAGCTCTTCCGCGAGTACATCGTCGAGAACCCCGAACTCTGGAACGACGCCCTCAAGGCCAAGATCTACGGCATCGCCGAAACCATGGTCGAACTCGAGGACCGCTTCATTGACCTCGCCTTCGGCGTCTCTGAAATGCGCCGCCTCACCCGCGAGGAGGTCCGCAGCTACATCCGCTACATCGCTGACCGCCGCCTCATCGGTCTTGGCATGAAGGGTATCTTCGGTATCAAAAAGAATCCGCTTCCGTGGGTAGATGCCATGTTGGGCGTATCGCACACAAACTTTTTCGAGAACCGGGTTGTCGATTACGCCAAAGGTGCGCTTACAGGTGATTGGGGTGATGTATGGGGCTCTATTCCAAAGAACAACGGGGATGTACAGCCTGCTTAAATATGGTGCGCATTGAAAACACAAAGTCAAATTTTCGATGCTTTGCCTCTTAAGTGACTTGGCCTCCACTTTGGCCTCCACTCTAGCCTCCCCAGGATAAAAAACTTTGCATCCGTTCGTGTGATGTTCGCTACGTGTTTGGCGCATGATCGAAAACGAGAGGACTAAGGGTAATTACTTAGGCTTCATGTTGTTAAAAAGCAACAAAAAAGAGGTGCTGCAGGTCTTAGGTCACCCCAAGGTCTGCAACACCTCTTTTAGCTTCTTCGGTTGGTTAAAGGTCCAGATCACTATTCAGAGAGTTCATGACCAGATTGTGGTAGTGCCGCTCGGCTCGGCATTCTTCAACCATCTGTTGTTGGGCTGCCGCTGTTTTAGCTAACGCTCTTGCTGCTCGCCATTCACGAATCTGACCTACTGTCCAATGGTTATCCTTGCCACATTTCTCGAATGGTGGAGGCAAATGCTTTTTCTGGATCCATTCATACAGAGTGGTTCTTTTGATGTTCAGGCTTACAAGCAGATCAGCGGTGTTAAGCAGAATGTTTGCCGGTGAAGTATTGAGGTCGTAGAACGTCCCTTGCTTCAATTTCTCAGTCGTTGTTTTGTTATCGTCCATAACGAGACCTGTTCGCGTTGTGTTTGATTGATGTTCGTTACGACAGACTATTCCCAAACAGAACCTGAAGTGGCACGCAAGAAAGCAACTTTTCCTACCTGATGCGCATTCTTGTCTTTTCAGGCTTCCTAGAATGAGGACATTTGACCTCTTCACGTCTTCAAAAATGCAGCTTCGATATGTTTTATGTGCGGCGACTCTGGCGACCTGTGTCAGTACGGCCATTCATGCCGAAATCATCCACGGTCGAGTTGACCGTGTGATTGATGGCGACACCTTGCAGGTGATTACCGCCGACGATGAAATTCGCGTTCGGATTCGTGGCATTGATGCACCCGAAGCAGATCAGGAATTTGGAGGCGAGGCGCGCATCGCGCTCGACAAGTTGGTCAATGGCAGGGCTGTCATTCTCAATACCGAGCAGAAGGACCGTTACGGGCGTGTCTTGGCTTCTGTAGCAGTAAATGGCAACGATGTAGGCTTGTTCATGTTAGAGCGCGGCTATGCGTGGTTCTATGCTAATTATGGGCTTCAGATCCCGTCAGAGTGGCGCTACGCCTACAAGACGGCTGAGGCCGATGCGCGCGCTGGCCAGATAGGGCTTTGGCAATCGTCCGGAGCTGTTCCACCATGGGCTTGGCGCAAGAACAAACGGGAAGCCGACAAGGCTCTGCAGCAGGAGCATCGTGAAAGTCTCGAAGGTATTACCGAAGAACTTCAATCCAATCTGCATACGCTTGAAACTAATCTTTCCGATTTGAGAGCTCAATTCTTTTCTGACAATGTTGAAGTCAGTGAAGAAGACAAAACTCTTGAAAAGGAGCCGAATGAACCTCTTCAGTGGTGGGAACTTTTCGCCAAATTGGGTGAAGGCATGAGCCGTTGGCTTAAAGCCTTTATTACCGCACAATTCTAACTTTCTGGACTGTTAGTTGTTTTGAGGCGAAAAAGAAGTTGTTTTTGTATATCAAGGGGTTATTCTTAATCCGTTAAATCTGGGAAATAAAACAAAAGCCGAATCCAACAATATTGTTTTGGGTCGGCTTTTTTTATTTGCAATGCCAACGAGATATTTGATGGGGTTTGAAGATGCGTATTTTAAAGATCGACTTCTTTAGTTGCGCGACGCATCGCTTCATCTCCCCGGCGATCATAAAGAGTTGTCGTGGTAATACTGCTGTGTCCCATGAGATTTTTCACAGTGGTAATGTCCACATTCTTTTCAAGGAGACGAGTGGCAAAGGTTCGACGCAAATCATGAGTGGTTACGGTCTTGAGTCCGGCGGCAATTTCTTCTGCCTCGCTCTTGTATTTCTTCACGATGTCCCCAACTGTCCATGGGTTTAGCGGGCGGTCCACGATTAGATAGGAATAGTGGCGCGTCCATTTTCCAAATAGGAAACCCGTTGTACCATCGCCGGCATTGCCGGTTTTATAGGGATATTTGGCGTTCCAGTCGGTGATGATTTGCTTGCGAACCTCAATCCAACGGTTAACGGCTGCAAGCACAGCATCATTCAGAAAGACATCACGTTCCTTATTTCCCTTGCCTACCAATCGAATTCGGCCTTCCTCAAGATAGACATTCTTGAGTTCGATGCGCGTGATCTCCGCCCGACGCAGACCGCATCCGAGAAGCAGGAGCAAAATGGCCCTATCCCTCGTGAATTGCGGTGTTGCGCCTTCGCATTTGGAGAGCATGGCTTTGGATTCTTGACGAGTCAGAGCCTTGCCAACCGGCTTACGGGAGCCGCGCAATTGCTTGATGGCCTTGATGCGCATGAGATCGTGGTCCGACACTTGTCCAAGGTTCCAAGCCGTCTGTGCTACGCCTTTCACTGCGCAAAGGTAGGCATTGATCGTGACTGTCTGAATGCCGGATTCCTTCAGGTGCGCAATGAATTTCACCACGTTGTCATAGCGCATGAGATGCCAGTCGCAGTGTTGGTAGTCCGCATAATTGAACCATCTGGCCACTTGATTAAGTTTTGACCGAACGGTGCAGATGGAGGCATCCGAGCCGAGGGTATCGAGGTACAGGGCGGCGGCGTTTTCCGGACTGATGTAATCAGATGGTCCGAGAACGCGTCCGACGGCGAAATGCCCTCGCTGCGTGTCTGCCGACTCGGCATCGAGCACCTCAACGGTGTCATTGACAGCAACAATCGGAAAAGGGGAATTGTTAGTCATTTGGTCGCCTCGCACTCCATCACCCAAAAAAACCAAGCTTTTGTTGGGTGGTGGAGTTCTGGTTCCTAGTTGTCGTAAAACTATTGAACGGGTAATGCCGATAGTCAGCGCGTATGTCCATGAGAAGTCGCAATTTCCACTCTAAGGTCTAGATGTAAATGCCTTGAGACTTATGTGTGGATGGTAGCTGATCGACAAAAAGAGTGGATTAAAACGCGCCGTCAAAGAGGTGAAAACATTCGCTAGCCCTGTGTGACAGGGGTTTGCGAGACTTTTTGAACTGACGAAATGTTGCCATTATGCCCCCCTAGCGTAATATTCCATGAACACAGCTTTGTTTAGGATGCCCCAGTCCTCAAGTTCATAACCATTTGCTGGGGAAGATTTGATCGTTACCTTGAACACGTCCCGTAGGAGCTTGATCTGACGACCGATGACTTGCGGCCCGACGCCCAATCCTTCGCTCAACTCACGGCGGCTTTTTTTCCCGCCGTCGAGCTGCACTAGAATTTCAAACATCAGGCCAAACATCTCTGCATTCTTTTCGCCGAGCATGTCTCACCTCGCCGTCACGCCGAGGACTTCAACATCGGTAGCTTCGACAAGGATCGTTTCTTCGGAAGTGGCCAGCGTAATGCAGAGCTTCCCTTCTGGCGGCACGACGCCACGCGTCAGCCATCCCGCATTACCGTTCCATTGGACCTCGACTTTGAGTTTGGCCGGCGATACGGTTCGACAACCCTCCGGAAGAGTGCCATCAAGAGGTTCCTTCTGCTTAGGAGCCACCGTTTCTGAATCAGAATCTTCGCTACGCCCAGACGCATCATCGTCATTCTGCGGCTGAGATTCTCCCTCGGACTTTCCAAGATTCTGTATAAAATCTGCCACCTGAGCCCGGCTGATCGTAAAGTCATCGTTCTTAGACCATTCTTCGATTTGGTCTGAGACAACCCGTGGATCTTCTTGATAGAGCTTTTGGAGTTTTCTAACGGATTGAGCGTCTTGAAGATGCCGTTTCTTAACGAGTACCTCCAGTTCCTTCGGCAACACCGCAATCGCATTCAGGGTGCTGATGTAGGACTCGGCCTTGCCTAACTTCTTTGCAATCTGCCGAACCGTCATGTCCTGACAAACAAGGGCGGCGATTGCGTGAGACAAGTCCCACAGTGTCATCTCATCTCTCTGGATGTTTTCCGTTAGCTGGCGCAACATACGGTCGGTTTCGCCATCCTTTTCGCGATTCATCACCATGCAGTCAAGCGTGATGAGGCCGGCAAGTTTGGCAGCTCTCCAACGACGTTCACCCTGTTCGATGACGTAGTATCCCTTGTTGTCGGGACTGACGACGATGGGTTGTTGCTGTCCGAGTTCTTTCAGGCTTTCGGCAAGTTCTTCGAGGTTTTCGAACACTGTACGAGGTTGGGCCTTGCTGTAAATGCGATCCACGGCCAGCGTTTGGAAGGCTTTCCCTTTTTCGGATTTGTCGTGAATGACCTGACCAAGTTGTGAAAGGGAGGTGAGACTGTTGAGAAGAGGGCTCGGCATAGTCAATATCCAAGTTGTGCCAAAGCCATCTCGTCAAAACGAGATGGCCTTAGTTTGAGAAATTTGGGCGTTACTGTTTTTCTGCGATGCGCTTGAGCATTTCTTCGAAGAGGTCGTGCAACTCTTCTGCTGCACGTTGCCCGTTTCGTACTTCTGCGATGGGCTTCCCACGCGATGCAATGTCAATCGGAGAGCGCGACCGGATCTTGCTTTCAAAGAGATAGCCAGGAAGAGCTTCGTTGACGGCGTTTAGCGCATCGCGTTGAACAGCGGTTCCCTGATATTCATTGACGGCAATGCCGAGAATTTTCAGATTCGGATTAACACTGTTTTGAACCTGAATCAGTGTCGAGAACAAGCTCTTCAAGCCGGAAACAGCGTAGCCGGAGAGCTTGATGGGGCAGATCACGAAGTCCGTCAAAATCAACGACCCGATAAGGCGACGGCCCAAAGAAGGAGGACAGTCAATGATTACATAGTCGTAGTTTTTGAGAATGGGAGAGACCCATTTGTGCGGGTTCATCACCTGTTCGATAGGCAGGGCTTCAACATCATATGCTTCTGCCGACTGATTCGAGCCAATCAGATCAATACCCTGCTCGGTCGTTTGCACCGTCAGAGAATCGAGGTCATTGTTGAAGAGATGTTCTGATGGCGTTCCCGTCAGAGCAGTACCCGCCAAGAGCGTTTCAGAGGCACTGCCCTGTGCATCCATATCAATGAACAGCACTTTCTTTTTCTTGGTGGTTGCCAAATAGTAGGCGAGCTGAGTAGAGAAGGTGGTCTTGCCGACGCCGCCTTTTTGGTTTGTAAAGGAGATGACTGTGGACATTGAATAATCCTGAAAGGAATGATGACTGATTGGGTTGAACGTATGTTATCACAGGCGTGATAATACTTTCAAATGGTTTGCTTTGCCTTGAAAGATTGGCTCGCCTAGATTCCGCAACCGAACTTGCGACTCAAACATTTCGAAGTCGGAATTTCTACCGCGAATTAGGCATGGTTCACTGAAGGATAGCGCGACTTAGCTCAGGAAGTTTGTGGTTGAAGAAGCTAGAACCGCTTTCAAGGCTCGTATTGCATGACGTTGCTCGCAAGTTTCAACCGGATGAAACTCTGGCTGAAGGTGGGGCGCTGGATGAAAGTTTCAACCGGATGAAACTCCGGGCTGAAGGTGGGGCGTTGGATGAAAGTTTCAACCAGTTGAAACTCTGGCCGAGGGTGCGGTGTTGGGTGAAAGTTTCAACCAGTTGAAACTCTGGCTGGAGGTGCGGCGTCGGATGAAGTTTCAACCAGTTGAAACTCTGGCTGCAGGTGCGGTGTTGGCTGAAAGTTTCAACCAGTTGAAACTCTGGCTGAAGGCGTGGGGTCGGATGAAAGTTTCAACCGGATGAAACTCTGGTCGGAGGTGAGGTGTGGCAACACGAAGCAATGCGTGCGAGAATGTGCGTCGACGCTCAGGTTTGCCATTGCGGATTTTTTGCTTGCCGCAATCGTGGGAAACCCCTCGTTAACCTGAAAAAGCAAAACGGCCCAATACAGTCGTTCCACTTACTGTATGCGGGCCGCTTTTTAAGGAGTAGTAGATCATGCGTTCCTGTGATCTCTACGCCATCATTGTCCGAGTTTTGGGCGCAGTTGTCAAGTTTGTCTTGGCGCTTTCGCTCTTGCTCGCCTCGATGAGCGCGTTCTAACCCTTCCAAAAATCTAATAGGGGCCTCCAGTCGCAAGGCTGGAGGCGAACGTGCCTCCTCTCTCTCGTATCTCTCCTCATTTCTCTCTCGTTCTCCATGTTCCGAAAGTTTCAACCGGATGAAACTTTGGGCTGAAGGCGTGGTGTTGGATGAAACTCCGGGTGAGGTCGTGTGTAGAATACTGAGACGCGTTTCAGGTTTCGCTATTGCGGATTCGTTTGCTTGCCGCAGTCGTGGGAACATCCCTCGTTAACCTGAAAAAGCAAAACGGCCCCGCAACACATCTCACCTTGTTGCATAAGGGCCGTCTTTAAGGAGCTGAGATCTATGCTTCAACTCGATCTCAACGCCATCATTGTCCGAGTTTTGAGCAAGGTTGTCAAGTTCGTCTTGACGCTTTCGCTCTTGCTCGCCTCAATGAGCGCGTTCTAACCTTCCTAAAAATCTAATAGGGGCCTCTGGTCGCAAGACCAGAGGCGAACGTGCCTCTCCTCAGCTCGTTTCTCGCTATTGATTTGCGCCTTCGCAAACGCTCTTAAAAGCCATTTTTGCTTACAAGCCTGCCAAGCCAGCTTGTAAGTGTCGGTAACCTCAAACTCGAATCTTTGTCGAGGACGAGCGTCATGCTCAGAGCGTTTCAAAAAACACTTCTAACTTCTTGTTTGTTGATGAGTTTCGGGTCTGTCTATGCCGTGACGGCGACTGAATCCGTTATCAATCATCCGTCAAACATCTTCTACAACAGCGGAGCTGAAGGCTGGTACTGGTATCAGGATCCAGTGCCTGAAGAAGAACTATTGGAGGAATTGCCGCCTCCACCGCCCGAAGTGGCCAAGGAAGAAACTAAGCCAGAACCATTGAAGGAGGCGAAGGCCGAACCGCCTGCACCTTTCTCTTTGAAGTGGGTGCAGGAGATGCTTCCCAAGTACAAGGAGCGTGCTTGGGACAATCCTACGCATGAAAACGTCCAAGCGTATTTTCTTGTGCAGCGATTTGCGATGGACCGGGCTAACAAGTTCGCAGATGTTGCGCAGCAGGTGGTGGTCGGTAACGCTCTGCTCGACGAAAGCATGCGCCGTCCGTTGGCTACTTTTATGAATCCGAGCATTGATCGTGCGGCTAATCAGAACACGGACGCTTTGCTTCGCAAGGTTTCTGAGAAGGCCGGGATCTTTTTCTTCTTCAAATCTGATTGTGTGTATTGCGAGCGGCAAGCCCCACTATTGGCGTATCTGGAAGAACTTGGGTTCGATATTTTGGCCATTAGCATCGACGGCGGTCAGCTTCAAAGCCATCAATTCAAGAACACCAAAGTGGATGCTGGTCAGGCTCAAGTCTTGGGGGTGCGAGCTACGCCAGCCATGTTCTTGATGAATGAGGATGGGCAATTCTCCGCTTTAGGGCAAACCGTGCTGTCTTACGCCGATCTGCGTAAGCGCATTTTGTTGGTTGCCGCTCGCGAAGGATGGGTGACGGAAGAAGAACTCAAGGAAACGCAACCGTTCATCAATCCCAATACTCAACCGGATTTGAGTCAGGAGCTTCCGAAACTTCTCAAAGCCGCTGCCGATCCCTCGTCTTTGTTCGGCTCAAGAGAACAATCGGAAGCAGTCATGGCGTTGTCGGATGAGGATAAGGAAAAGTTCACCGACGAGCAGAACTTCATTGAACCAACCAAACTGATTGCTCTATTTGGCAAGGCGGCTCAGACGCACGGCCAGTTGGAGGACGGAGATCAAATTGAATTCACGCAATAAACTCAGACTACTTTCCGTCGCTGTGGCGATGACGATGGCCAGTATGTCGGTTCCTATGGCAAGTGCCGGCGGCCTACAGAATAAAATGGACGCGGTATTCAACGACATGTCAAATGTTTCCCGACCCGGCGTCTTCGAAACGCAGCGTCGCGGCGTTTTGTCGGGGGGCTCTGCATATGTTAGAAGCCCGATCATGAATACTGAATTGGTCAACCTGCAAGCGCCGTCATTCAAGGCTGGTTGTGGTGGTATTGACTTTTTCGGCGGTTCCTTCTCCTTTATCAACGCCGACCAATTCGTTCAGTTGCTCCGTTCAGTTGCGTCGAATGCCAAGGGGTACGCTTTCCAGATTGCGTTGGACATTGCTTGTCCTGACTGTATGGCTTGGATCAATAATCTTCAGTCCAAGATTCAAAAGCTCAACGAACAGCTTGGTAATTCGTGTCAGCTGGCGCAGGGGTTGGTGACTGACGTTGCCAATGCGTTTGGTGCGAACCGAGACAATCAGTACAGCTTAGTAGGTACGGTTACTGGTCTTAAGGATGACTTCTTCAGCTCGAAGGATAGTCCGGACAAGGGCAAGGAAGTTGACGAAAAGAATCCGGAGAAGGCAAAGGATGTTGTGGGCAATATCGTTTGGGATGCTCTTAAGAAGAGTAAGGCGAACAAATGGGTAACTCCGGGTGCCGAGTCGACGAACGAAAAAGAAGAGTACGAGATTCTGATGTCCGTAACTGGGAGCATTGTCATCCCAAAGGCAGAAGACGATGCGCAAAATCCTGATACCGGATCAACCAACAACCCTGAATATTTGACTCCGAAGATCGGCTTTAAGGAGCTGTTGGACGGAGGAAATGTGACGGTTTACTCATGTAATGACGACGACTGCTTGAAGCCGACAGAAAAGTCAGTCAAAACGGTAGGTATGGTCACTCGTATCTACGATCTGCTCGTTGGCGATGGTGCAAGTGCAGGGATCATCGCGAAGTTTGGTCAGACCTCGAATAACTCGTTTACTGCCAAGGAAGATAACCTGATGTCCAATATGCCAGCAGACATTGGTGTGATCGTTCGTAACTTGAGTACGGCGTCTGCAGTCTCCGCCATTGCACAGGCTCATGACATCTCCTATGCCGTGGCAATGACGTGGGCAAATGAGATGTTGATTGATCAAATTAAGGCCGTTCGTCAAGCTCTTCGCACAAGCAACAAAGCAGAGGTGAAGGAACTTCTGCAGCAACTTGCTGATCGCGAAAAGTCGATTGCCTTGGAGTATGAAAGCTACCGTGCCGAGCATCCAGTCGTCGCAGATCTGGTCAAGCAGTACAACGAGGTGCAGAAAAACATTCTCAAGGTGGCTGTTGTTGCAACGAATGGCGTGGACAAGGCCACGCTGGGTGATCATTAACACTAAACGCGCCACTGAGAGAGTGGCGCTTTGATTCTCATGGACTTCACAATCATCTCGCTCGGCAATGTCGAGTTCTTAACGATGGTGTTGAACGGTGTCGCCATGATTTGCGGCACGGGCGATTTTGCACGTCTGGTAGCAGTAGGCTTCGTGATTGGCCTCTTGTTTATCGGCTTTCAGTGCATTTTCGAAGGCGGTCAACGCATCAATCTGCACCATTCTTTGCTTTGTTTCCTTTGCTACCTTTGTATGTTCGGACCGTCTTGTACGGTTGTTGTCGAGGATGCGTATACCGGTCATGTTCGAACGGTTGACAACCTTCCGCTGGGCGTTGGGGTTGCCGGTGCAGCCATTTCAGGAATCGGTTATGGCGTGACGAGAATGCTGGAGCAGGGCTACAGTACATTTGACCGCACGAGTGAACATCAATTCGCAGAGCCACTTCGCATTCTCAATAAGGTTCGCGACATCGGACAGTCTGAACTGGTTTTCTCAGCGATCAATCGTGAGCTGGGGCCGCGTGCCAATGGCGCACCGAGCGATTCGAAGCAGGCTCTGATCAATTACCTCTCCGAATGCACGATGGCGAAGATTCAGCTCAATGCCACTACACCGACTGCGCTTTATCATGCGCCCTGGGGGGATGAATTTAAGTTCACTAGCGAGGCGCATACTGTCATGCTTCCCATCGGCGGCATGGATGGTAAGGAGACGGTTAGTTGCAATAAGGGCTATGAAAAGCTCAACTCGATCTTTCAGAAGATTTCGTCGACTGCCGTGAAGACGGCAATCAATCAACATCTGCATCTGAAGGATGAAAACGGTCAAGCGATTTCGGGTAATTTTGATAAGCTCGATAGCGCTATGCAGGGCTTAAATGCAACCATGAATGGCTCGCAGGATTATATCCAGATGGTTCTGATCGAGGGTGTCTACGGTCAAGCTGCGCTTAAGTTCCACGGTAGCCAACAGGACATGGCCTCTGCAATCGCTGTCAATCAGGCAATGGTGCAGCGAAATACGCAGTGGGCTAGTGAAGGAACGATGTTCCTGAGTGCTTCTCGTGCGTTAATGGCGTTCTTTGAAGGCTTTGTCTATGCCATTACGCCGATCATGGGCTTCTTGATTGCCATCGGTTCTTTTGGCGTGAGACTTGTCGGGAAGTATTTCCTGACGATTGCGTGGATTCAGCTGTGGCTTCCGATTCTCTCGATTCTGAATCTTTACGTGATGACCGGCGCTCGCTCGGCCATTACGGATGCGAATCTTGGGGCCGGAGCGTCGTTCTATGCGCTCGATACGCTATGGAGTGAGACGGCCACTTGGGTGTCGACCGGCGGCATGTTGACGGCGGCTACGCCGATGCTGGCACTGTTCCTAGTCAGTGGTTCAACGTTTGCATTCACGGCTTTGACTGGTCGTCTTGGTGGTCAAGACCATTTCAATGAAAAGATTCAGAGTCCCGATGCCGTCCAGCCTTCGGCTGTGATGAGTCATGCATCACATTGGAGTTCTGATCACATGCATGGCTTGCGAGCCACTGGTAGTGATCCTTCGATGGCAAAGGTCAACGTCGGAACTGCTATGGCAGCTAATGTGTCTAGCAAGCAAGGCTTAGTGAATTCTAGTTTGGATAATTTGACAGCGCAGATCAATGAAGCGACCACGAGCGGTCTGTCCACTACTGGCGCAGAACAATTGCAGCAGACTGTGGGCCGTAATCTCGCCTCGATGCGAGTGGATGGTAATCAGACTGCTATGCAAGCCATGAACAATTCCGGCTATTTTGCTGGGAAAACTGCTACTGAAAAACAAGAAGCTTTGGGAGCATTGTCTGCGGCCTTAACGAGTGGTGTTGGACTTGAAACTGGTGCTGAGTATGGTAAGTTCACAGAAAATGGCAAAGAAGTCATTAAGGGAGGGGTGATTGGACATGCGGCGGCAGCTTTGGGGATCCATTTCAAGGTTGGTGCCGATGGTGGTGTAAAGATCACTGGAACGGCGACTAGTACCGACTCGCATAGCGATGCCAATACACAGACAGCTCAATTTGGTAATCAGGACTCGACGGTTCGTGCACAACAGTTGGCGGCCAATCTGTCTAAGGGCTATCAGGCAACGTTGAACAACATGACGACAGAGCAGTGGGCGGAGATGGCTTCTCAGAATAAGAGTACAGCTGTGGGGATGGCGTTTGGCAAGGTCGCTACAGCTACTAAGGAGCTACAACAGGCGATTAGCGCGTCCAAGACGTTCGGTGGTCAACAGAGCGTTGATGTTGGAACCCTTTCTGAGCAGCTTAGAGGTACAGAAGCAGGTAAATATCTGGCTAACTTCGAACGAACTGCTGAAGGGCGTAATGCGAATCTGGCTGCCACTACGAAAAAATATTCCGATTTGTTTGGTGGAGATCTGGAAAAAGGCAAGATTGCGGCGGCGCTCGATTACATTACAAACAATGTGTCGGATACGGCTATGCAAGCCAAGCTGGGGGATGCTCTTGCAGATTCCAAGTTGCCGATGATGGGGATTTCGCCCGTTGATGCCCAGGCTTACGGTAACGATCTGCGTAAGCCTGGTGACGCTGAAATGTTTGTGAAGCATGGTCAGAGTTACATTAACGATCAGAAGCAAACACTTAGGGGCGCTAAACCTTCGTCGGTGAGTTTCGAGGGAGAGCGCAGTAAGATCGAGGCCGATTACAAGGAAAATTCGGGTAAGGATCTACAAAAGGGAACGGTGGCCGAACAAGGGGCGATAAACAAACAGGCCGTCATGAGTGAGCCGCAGAAGGAGGCATTGCATGACCTTGATAGAACGTCTCACACTAGTGCCATGGCTCAGTTTGCCAATGATTGGTTGCGGGATGGTGCGGTCGATTCGCTTGCGAAATATATACGAGACCATACTCCAGCCCCAACTGAAGGCGATGCAAAGCAGACTGGAACGCAATGGATGCAGGCGCATCAACAAACAATTCGTGATTTGACGAGCGCTCAAAAGAACTATGTGGAGGCTTATCACGACGTTCGAGGGGCAACGGATGAGCAACTGGCTCAGACTGGCGCAAGACTGGATCAGGCTTTTGCAGGAGTTCGTGACGAAATCAGGCAAACTCTCTATGGAAATACCAAGGATGAGGACCTGACGAAGGAACAGCACCAGGCGATTGCTCATTACACGATGTCGATGGTCCAGCGATTGAATGATGTGCACGATTTCGACAATCAGGCAGAGGCTAATACCGTGACCAGATTCAATACAGCGTTCGATTTGAAGCGTAACCCGTAAGGATCGAACTTAGTAGGAAAGCAAAAAGCCCCCTTTTAGAGGGGGCTTTTTATCAAGGATCTTCGTTCTGAATGGCTTGACCATAAATTAGGTTGTCGAAGTCATCGTTGCAGTGTTTTTCAAGCAGATCAATGTCACCCGTATAGGCTTTGCTAACGATGAGCGCAGGGCGACCGCGCACGCCATAGCGGTTGATGTGATTGATGCGCTCCGTACTTTGGAGAACGTCAATGATGGCGTTGTAACCATGGTTCATAAGGTCGATGCGAGCTTTTGCTCGGAGTTCGCAGACGCGGGTGTCATAAAAGCTGACAATGGTGTTGTCTGGAACGCGGATCAACAGCAGATGCGCTGGGAGCTGTTCACCCTTGCGGAAGTAATAAAACTTTTTGGAAGGCTTGTAGTAATTCGGGTTCTGAAGTTCTGGAGCACAGACAAAGCGTCCTTCCGGTGTGTTGGAGATATGGGCAAGACGAGGATCGTCTTGCGTAAAAGTATTTGGATGGGGTTCGGACCTAAGAAGGAAATACCAGAATAGAAACCCCCCAAGAAAAATGAGGCCCGTGTTTCGAGCGACCTCCGAAAAATCCTTGAGAAAGAGGGTATTAAAGTAAAGCGTGTCTCCCACCGTCAAGCGATTCTTGGCATAGTATCCCACCATCAGAATTGCGTACAAAGCGAACCATTTAAGAACGGCATTCATGATCCTTCCCCAAAAATCCAAATATCCCAAAAAAATCTAACGAACCCAAAGTCTGAAAAATAAACTGTCTGTCAATGAATTATTTATCTCGGAATGCCTTGATTGCTTCGTATGCTCCTTCGGCTTTCGCCTGTTCTCGTTTGGCAACTTCAAGTTCCATCTTGAGGTCGTGTACCTGCTCTTCATAAGTAGCGACCTGTGCACGGTACTTCTGAAGCTCCGTCTGCGCTTCCTGAAGCTCGTCCTTGAGCTTCTGGCAGGTTGTCTGCATTTCGGCCTTCAAGTTCGTTATCTTCGCGGCCAGGAGCGGTCTGAAGGCATTCCAGATGGAATCCCCCAGGAGCTTCAGTTGTTCTTCACTGAGCGTGACCGGCAGGGTGTGAGGATCGGCTGTCGAAGATTGGTTGGCGACTTTCCAATCGTTGACCGCTTTGCTGATCGTCGAAAGTGAGCCGCCGCCGACTTCGGACCGGATGGCGCGCAAAGACGGGATCTCCTTGCCGTTGGCACGGATCCGATCCAGAAACCGAAATACGTTTTCCTCTGTCCTCATGCAGAACCTCTTTGGTTGTATTGTATCATAACGTATCGTTACTGTCTTGGGGCGTCAATTGTTATTTTGAAGATGGGCATGAATTGGTGATTGACTTATCCAATCTGCCGCCATCCATTGCAGGGGAATCTTTTTGCACAGATTCTGGCTCGGAAAATGCGCGAAAATGCAAGGGTAATCCCTAATGGACACCCCCCCCCCCTATGATAGTTTTTGCATTACGAAAGGCTTGGGCCTTTAGGAAAGCAAAAGCTATGTACGTAACAAAAGACCGTTTAAACGGTATACCATCAAGTGTAAAACGATTGGCCGCAAGCATTGCGTCTTGCTTTGTATGCGCATGTGCGACGGCCACTCCGTTCAACGTTCAAGGAAGTATTTTCGAGAAAGCCGGCAAAGAATTCAACGTTGACCCGGTTCTTCTTTACAGCATTGCCGTTGTTGAAAGTGCTGTTGATGCGCCTAATCAACGGGGATACATTCAACCGTCGCCTTGGACGCTTCGAACGAGTAAACCTTATTACGCGAAATCGCGTCAAGAAGCCGAAGAACAATTGAATCGGCTTCTCAAAACAACGAGGAGCATAGACGTAGGAATGATGCAGGTGAATACGCGATGGCATGGCCATCGTGTCAAGGAGCCAAAGGATTTGTTGGATCCTCTGACGAATGTTCGAGTCGCCGCGCAGATTCTTTCTGAACAAATTGCTCGGCATCCGCACGATGCTGCCTTAGCCATCGGCAATTACCACAGCTCTCGCCCTGATCGAGCTCGATGGTATGCCAGACACGTGCTTCGCTTGTACACCAACTTAAAGACCCAGAGGCGTTGAAATTCGATGAGTCAGTTTTCTCAGAAAAACATGGCCGGCAACATTCGGTCGCTGTTGGCAATCAACTCCACTGACCTGCCGAAACTTCAGCCTATCGAAACGCTCTTATGGTCAGCAGTTCAAAACGCATTGGTGAATGCGGACGATTTGATTGTCGAATTGGAATGGCTCGGCCTTGGTGCGCAACTGTCGAACATCTTGAAAAAAGCCAATGCGGAGGTTATCGGCAAGTTATCCGAAACGGCCATCTGCAGCTTCAGATCCGAGATCAGCGAAGAGAGCTTTCTCACGCATTTCGGTCGTCATGAAGAATGGCACACGCTTCAAGCCGACGTTCGAATCAATTACTTTCGAGCAAGGTTCGCTTCGATCTACTGGTGCTCCGTTCGCGACTTCGCGGTTAAGAGCAAGCGCGATTGCATGTCGATCTTTCATTTGCCATGGAGCTTGATTGAGGTGCTTTCTGAATCGAGCACATCGCAAATCATCGACTTCTGTCATGGGTATCCTCTTTTGCAAAGATTCCGATTGATGTGCAGTCCTGAAGACTGTGTGAGGATCGCCAATGTCGTGAATCAAGAGATGGATCCGACCCAACAATACCGCCTCTTGCTTGGCAGCAAGATGGTGAAGACGAATCACTGTGTTAACGCCTGCTCGCATACGAGGTTCATTTAAAAAATGGCTGAAATAAAAGTTGATCGAACCACTGCCGACCGTATTTCCGCCATGATTCGCGAAGGCGTTCGGGTAGACGATATTGCTGAAATCGAGAACATTCCGAAGCGTCTCGTTTCTGTTCTGGAGCATTCGATTGCCCTTCGCGAAGGCGAGGGAACGAAGCTCGAACGTTTGATGGACTTGCTCAAAGAAAATACTCTGTTGAGTCAGAGCAATATCGAATTAAAAGATTACGCCGCAAAGCAGTTGGGGAAGTGGCTCGTCCAGGCTGGTATGCAGCCAGGACAAATTCACATCAGCACAGGCTTGTCGATACACAAATGCCGACATCTCTATCAACAGGTTCGGGCGGTCTTCGATACGGAAGAGGCTTTCATTCCGATGCCGCAGACATTCATCTCGCGTTTGGTGATGTCGATCTTCGCTTCACACTATCTCTACCTTCAATCGCAATCGGATACGCGATCAATTCAATTGCCTAACGTTGTGGTTGCTTGGTCGCGAACTGTCGATGAAGTCATCAATTCGCGATTGGATGAATTAGCCGAGTTCGATCGTAAGTTCATTTCGTTGGGCTCTTTGTTTGACACGGCCCGGTGTCTGCGTGAAGTTCAAATGCGCCCCGGTGAAAAATTGTCATGTACCGACGGTAAACGTGTTCGAAAGATTGCTCGAAGCCGCTGCGAACAATGCGGGAGCTATTACGTTTGGTGTGTGACTGCACGTCGACATAAGGCAAGCCGGTGTTGCTTCTGTGAACTGCTTTCTGAGTCGACCTCGGATAAAGGAAAGAAGCTCATGAAGCGCAAATTGCCGGGTGAAACAGAGGCAATGCAGTAGTTGAGGAGCAGCCATCTGCAGAAGAGGCAGAAAACAGGGAGGACGCCTAGTGCGACAGGGGACTTCCTATGTAGGAGTGCCGCTCTTTCCTGCCTTCTCGAACAATATGTCCGCTCCTCATGTGAGGAGTGACGACGTTGGGTAAAGGATTTTCATCTTTGACTTTGACTCTGGGAGAGGGAAAGGGAAGGTCGTGTTGCTATGAGGAGCAGGACTCTTGAGGCGAACTCTGCTGAGTCCCCGTGAGGAGCGGAAGCTCTCGTGGAACTGGAAATTCAGTTTTTTTCATTGAGCGAGAGGAGAAGCTGTCAATGAGGAGCACTGCTTTTTACCGAAGCTGAAATTCTATGAGGAGCATGCCACCGCTCCTCATAAGGATAGTGAATATTAGGAGAAAAACCATGCAGACATTTCCACGGGAACCGGAAGACATAGAGCCTATTTCCACGCTTTGGGAGGACAACTGTTCCTTCACGACGGAGGATGGGGCGGCTGAGCTGACGCAGGATCAGATTGCCCAGACGCTCTACGTGGACAAATTAAGAATGCTCAATGCATTGGCCGTGATGCAGGCTTCGATTGCTTGTAGGGCCGTTCGCACCTGCGACATGTATTTTGATTGGATGAAGAAGAGACGGGGAACAGACAAAGAGACGTATCTGAGACCCCGCGTGCGAATTGACAGCCGGTACTTCACTGTGGAGATGGCATGGGTGCGGCGATTATCGAAGTCCAAACCTTCATCTCAGAATGCCAAGTCTCAAACAAACGATTCAAAAGTGGGACGGGCATTTACGATTAAAACGGAAAGCGGGATGCTGGATGTGTTCGCGTGGTACAAGTACATCAAGAAAGGCGTCAAGGAACGCTATTCGAACAGCATCTTTGAAAAGGAACCCATTTGGGTTCAAAAGCTCGGTCCGGAAATCGAAGATCGGTTTGAACTTTTGAGAAAAGAACAGAAAACGTTGACGGCAATGAAACGGTTGATTGGAACGCTTGATTCGCTTCAGGCCAAGCAGTTCGATGAACGCGTGATGGCGGAATTGCAGGCTTGGAATGAAGGTCAGCCGCTTAAGGCTCTGTATTCGCCAAAGATCGTTTTGGATTCGTCCGCCGAAGATTCATGATCTTTCATTAAAGGACCCTCAGATGACTGAAGTTAGCTTTGACAAGCTGTGTGATTCGAAAATTGACATCCCTGTTTTGCCGGAAGGATGCTCCATGACGAAGGCAATTCGTGATGCGCACTTTCGCGTTGCTCACATTACGCGTGATCAGTACGGGAATTTCCATGAACGCCTGGGATGGCTTGTGACTGATGTGACGTGTCACGATGATTCACGCGTTTGCATCCAGTACGACAACACGCAGGTCTTCATTGACGTTCCTGCCATTGAAATCGCAATCATCAGTTGTCGCGAAAAGGTTCGCTGATGGATAAGAAGTATCCCAATGACATTAGGCATCGTGCATCGGAGCTATTCGAATCCGGGCATGGCTACAAAGCCACGGCCACTATCCTTGGCTTGCCAACTGCGACGGTTCGCGATTGGAAACGTCGTTGGGCAAAAGGAGAGTTTACTCATTGCCGTCAAACCTTAGCCGAGGTTTTGCGAGACGTCATGCTTGAAAACAATGAGCGATTCATTTGGAGTCGAAAGACGTCATTGCTTATCGAAACCTATCGTCGGTTTTCCGGCAGCGAAGCCAGTGCTCGATACAGCACGAATCGCGTAATGAGTGGGCTTCAGTCGTCTGATTTGTTTGTCCGCTTGCCATTTCAAATCATCAGTGATTCGCACGAGTATCCGGTTTACAAGCTCGTGCCAAAGCTCGACTTCGAATTGATTTGATTACCTTGGTTTCCGATGAGTCTTCATTTAGTCAACACCACCTTCATTCTCTATCGAGATGAGGAGGTGGATAAATTCATTCACGACATAACGATTTGGTTCAACGCCGCCGTTTCCACGAATCCGCCGTGGATTGAATCACGCCATGGTTCTGGATATGTCGGAGAGGATCACGTTGATCGGTTTGAACGTTCGCCATTCGGAACTGTATGGGCGTTCTGGGGACGGCGAAAGCAGCCGAGCAATCGAAAGAATCGTGTTCCTCCGTTCTGTCTGAAGGTTGCCGTCGCCCGTTGTTTGGGGCAGGCCGCCATATCAGTGACCGTCGGCAACGGATTTCGAGTTCCGTTTGCGATTTCTGCTCATAAGCTGATCGAAGAATGGGTGAGCAGATACCAGTACGTGGATCATTGGGATGTGCGCGCTTTGATGTTCGAACGTGCACGATTCGAATGCACGTTGCATCCTCTTTCTCCATCCGGCGAGCGTTGGCATGGTGATTGCGTCTTTTCCAACATTCTGACTCAGAGGGTGTTGGAAGAAACAGATTATCGGGTGCTGGAGTACGTGGCGATGACGGCCCAACGGCAAAGGCTACCCGTAGGCATGGTTCTCCATGACGAATTGGTGAAGGTAGTTCCGGCTGAGTTGCGTAACGATACATATCGTGGCCGCTTGAGTTACATGTCCTGTTGCGATGTTCCACTTACGGGGGTGTACGGCTATTGTGAACAGAAGACGTTGGATGATTTCATGTCGGGCGTCTCGAAGCGTCTGTCGATCACGTACTTGATGTCAGGGGCTGAAGAGATAACCAAGACCTACAACCTTCAGTTCGGACGTGATCGGATGAGCGTCAAAGGCAAGCGGAAGTGCTTTGCCCTGATGCGTGACAGGACGAGGTTCTGCATTCAGAATGCGAAGATGACTTCGTATCTGGAAAATGGAATGTTCAATGGTGGGGTGGAGGACTTTGATCGCACGAGCGATGAGTTCGCGCACGCTTATCACGTCACAACGCCGGCATCCGAATTGGATGCAGAGCAAGTGGCCAAGAAGGAATCTTCATCCTCCTGTCAACTTAGCCGTGAGCACGTGGCGGTAGAGCTCAAGCCCTACGAGGAGCCGGCGGACCTGCGCAAACCAAAGTTCGACAGACTGGCGTTTGCGCTCGCTGAAGGCGCATGGCCGTGCTTGTCCTTGACCGCAAGGATTTCGAAGGATGTCGACGTCGATGCGTCCTGCTTCTATGACGTGTTGGATGCGCGTCTGGCGGTTCTTGAACAAAAGGAGAGGCATCTTTTCCTACTCGAAAAGAATGAGGTTCTGGAACGTGAAAACGAGGCTTTGGAGGCACGTATAAGCGCCCTTGAGACCGAACTCTATGCGCGTTCTCAGGCTTATCAAGAGCAGAAGCGGCTCAACGACAGTCTTGCTGATGCATTGGCCCAAAAGGGTGAGGTGATGGCCGACGAACCGGCTCTGGATGCCGTGGCGACGTGGATCGTTCAACCGGAGCGCCAGATGAGCGTGCCGAACGCCCTGAGGGCTGCCGAGATTCTGAGTCAGGGACGTCTTGTCGTGCTTCCGAGTGCGAAGAAGAGTGCGGAGGACGTTCCCGTTGAATGCCAGAGCGGAAGCCGTTGTTTCCAACTGCTGATGCGCCTCACGAAGCTGTGGATGCCAGCATACCTGAACGGGGGAGATGCGGCTGCCCGCAAGGTCTTCACTCCGAACACGTACAGTTCGCGGGAAAGTAACATCCTGCAAGGAACCAAGGAGCTGATTCGCTGTCGGACGTTCAACTACAAGGGGCAGGAGATGCCGATGCTCAAACACCTGTGCATAGGTGTGAAGCGGAATACCGCGCTGACGTTGAGAATCTATTTCGAATGCGTTCAAGACGAGGAAAAGATCGTAGTCGGCTGGTGCGGGGAGCACCTGCCCATCCTTTGAACCTTTGGTCATAGATGAGCGCAGAGGTAGCAGGAGGGACCGCCAACCCTTCCTTTGGCCACTTAAAGCCTCGTCAGAGGCTCAAAACGTATGACAAAGCACAGCAAACCAAAACGCCACAAGCATTACCGCGCAAAGCCCGTGTACGGCATCCCACCGATCCTGCTCAGGACGGAAAACGCCGAGGATCAAGTCAAAAACTTGGAGCGGGCTAGTCGCGATGCCCTGCTCAAGTTCCATTTCGGAACGGCGGACGAGGAGGAGTTCTCGATGATCCTGCGAGCATTGGTCGTCATCCATCGTCTCACGAACGCCTTCGAAGAGGAGGCGGAGCTTCGTGAGCCGATTACCAAGGCCATCGTGGCTTTGCTGGAAATGCAGATTCTCTGGGAGCGGGGCGAGGGCTTCGACTCGGATCGTTTGGCGCTCATCGAGGACTCCTTTGAGCCGGGGATCGAGGTCCTGAAGAAGTCCACGATCTTCGACACGCTCGAAGCCCTGAGCTACTTCGATTCAAACTATCAGGAAGTGATGGGGAATCTGCGCAGGTACGTTCGGCAGGGACTGGATGAGGGGGATGAATCATTGGCCGAAGTGGCCAGGAAGGGGGCGCTGTGAAGGGGGTTGCGAAAATGGCTCGGCATAAGGGACCGTTTGCGGCCATTCACCAGATGCAGAGATCATCGCCGGAAGCGATCACCGTAACGCGGGAGCGCTTGACGACGCGGTGCACGCGGCTTTATTTGGGCACGGCTTCGGACAAGGACTTCAGTGTGGTGGCCACATACCTGCTCTATGGCTACGTACTAGCAGAGAACTTCGAGGCGGTTGAGCAGGATTCCTTTGCGGAAGCCATACGAGAGCTTCGAACCGTCAAACAAGAAATGGTGGCGGGAATGATCGACAAGGTTCGCCTGGACGCCGTAAGCGAGCGATTTGAGGTCGCAACAGCCATGGTTTTCGACTTGACGATTCGCGAGCAGGAGCTTCTACGAGCACATGTGAAGAAAAAGGGACTGGCGATGCTCAATGCCATCCAACGCGAACCGTGACCTGCCTCACCCAAGCCCATAAAACAAAGCCCCGTTCGTCATGATCACGTTCGGGGCGTTTCGTTTTGCGAGATTGCGTTGGCAGGCTATTTGGCAGTAACCGTGCAGCATTCCTTGTCGCTGGTTGGAACTTCTGCCTTGGCCGAGGCAACTTCCTTCGGAGAGGCCGGCATGTCCTTCACGCGGATTGAGGCGGTGACCTCGGGCTTCGGCTGGAAATCCGATTTGGAAGCAGTCGGAGTTGCTGTGGCGGGGGCAGCCGTTGAGGCAGGAGACTTTGGAGTGATCGGCTCAACCTTCTCGATCACCTTATGGACCAGTCGATCTTGCAGGATCTTCCGTCCCGGATGTTCAACCTTGGGAGCTGGGGACTTCGGAGCCTTCTTGGTTGCAGGCGCGGCGGTCTTGACTGGCTTCTTCCTGGCATAGATGCTCCGGTCCACCTTTTTCAGCGCATAGACGCTTCGATCCTTGCTGTCGCGAGCTACCTGAGCCTTCTTCTTGGCCACTTCGGCCTCCGCTTTTGCCTTGCGTTCGGCTTCAAGCAGACGTTCGTTTTCCAGTTCAGCGAGTCGCTTGGCTTCAAGAGCCGCCGCATCAGCTTCATAATGTTCGTTCCAGAGCACGTGGGCGGCCATGTTCTTGCGAACGGCAGCACCGCCTCGGCTTTCGCCGTAGAACTCTACTGAGGCATCACGGTTATGAACGCGGTCGAGCGTCTTTTCATGTTCAATGATGACGGGATCGGATTGGATGACGACGGGCGGATTGGAACAGCCTGCCAGAGTGAGGCCGACGCAAGCAAGAGCGGCGGCGCTAAGGGGTTTGAGCATGATGGTGAATCCTTTTGCAAAATGGATTCGTTGACTCTACGGCGGAGCTCTGTTTGGGTTGTCACGGGCGAAAGCGAAAAATGCTTTCTGTTCTGCCAGAACAAAGAAAAGCCGCCTTTCCGAAGAAAAGCGGCCAAAGGTTTTCCGATCTACTCGCGTGTTACTTTCGATTGACGAAAAACCACTACTCTCGCAATGGTCAGGACCGCGCTCAATTCGACCGAAAAATGGAGAAGGATTCTCCTTGGCCACTTTTTCCGAAAAACCGCCAAAAATGCACGTCAAGTGGGAAAAGTTGCTTTCTAGCGTGCCACTTGTCAACTTCGTTGACCGTAAAGTCGCGATAACTTCACTGAATTATCCGATTTGCCATGCAACGTTCTGATGCACTTAACGAGTGGATTGCTAAACATTCAACAAGCGAAGGCTTGATTGAGGATTTGCCAAACCTTTCGCCTTCTCTCAAGAAGGAGTTGTTGCGCGAAGCCTTGGAGCTGAACATTGACATCCGCCAAAACTATGAGAATCGCGATGGTTCAGTCAAGGCCATTCGTGACCAGATAGCCTTGGTAGCGTATTGCAAAACGAAGGAGGTGTTCGGAAATGTCAGTTTGGACATTCCACTGTTGAACTTCACCAATACGCTGTCCTTCAATATCTTGGACAACTCAAGTCTTTTTGGCGTTTTCATCCCGAATATCCAAGAACGACGTTATTTCCGTAATGAGGTTCTTGCTTGCCGCAAGAATGTTGCCATTGAATACACAGGCCAAGCCTTGTATCAGTTCGATTGGGACGTCTTTCATATGCTCATCACCTTGGCGCAGGGTGACTTCAGCAAGGCTCATACCACGACTCCAAGCGAAATCCTGCATCGTTTAGGTTTAACGGCGGGAGGCGAAAATTATGTACGCCTTGAGCAAACGATGATTCGCCTTTACGAGACGGGGTTGTACATTCATCGTTTAGACGCTGATGGTCAGGATGTTGTGGTGGTGGGGCGTAAGATGGCGGCACTCTCTCCGTCACAAAGAAATTACAAGACGATGCGTCTGATCCAAAATTATTCGTGGTTCCGTGGCTTAGAAATCAGCTTTGAGTTGGATCCCCAGATTCGCTCCCTCGTCGGCCACAACGAATACGGACTGATTGACTGGGAGAGTCGGAAGAAATTACAAAAAAACGATCTGGCCAAAAAGCTACAGGCTCTGTTTTCTGGCCACGAAAACATGCAAAATCACTCGTTGGCCAAGTTAAAGGAGTGGAGCGGTCTGAGCTCTGAGTGGAAAGAATTTTCTAGGCAGCTCAAAAAGGCACTGAATGAACTCATCCGATATGACATCATTCACTCATACTGGCTTTATAAACCATCGCGTGGTGAAATCGAGAAACGCTATCTTCGGATTTGGAGGAAAAGGCCGCCAAGTGGACGAGAACCGATACCGAAAGAAAAAGGTGATTATTTTACGAAAGACATCATCATGGCCAAAAAACGTGGCGGCAAGCCTCAGTAATTTAGACGTGTGATGAGCCTCAGGGGTGCTGGATCGAACATTGAATCCTGCGCCCCTTTTTGTTGCATCCTGAGCACGACAGCTTCGTAGTTCCAACCACTTATCTCTAAAAATGGCTTCGTAGTTCCAACCACTTTTCTCGGTAGTGGTTCGTAGTTCCAACCACTTATCTCGGTGGGGGTTCGTAGTTCCAACCACTTATCTTCGTAGTTCCAACCACTTATCTTCGTAGTTTCAATCACTTATCTCGTTGTGGATAACTGCGGAGAGACTACTGCCGCAGGGAATGAGAGGCGGTCTTCTTGCGCTCTATAACCATTATTCATAACCATCTATAAACACTAAGGTTTCTATAACTTCGCACGCATGCGCATGTGCGCGCGCGAGAGAGCGCCGCGTGGAATGTCGGAGAGTTTCGCATGCCCCTAGCTTGGAGACGCTGCTCGGAACGGGCGGTGACTAATCGAACATTTTGCTCGAAAGGCATGACGGCTCTGGTGGGGTTGCCTCGTTCGAAGGAAATGACGGTCTCACTGTTTGCCGGGTGACTTCTAATTCGAACTTGGAACCGATTGGAAAGATAGAAAAGTGGCCAAGGGAAGCAGGGAAGGCTTTCGCTCGAAAGCCGGCCACTTGTTGTCATAAGGGGAACTGCGAGAGCAAGGCACTGACCAGTCACACATTTTGCTCGTTCCAAAACGAGAACTTGCACCGTCATCTTTACTGACTGTGGTGTCTAATCGTACATTTTTCTCGCCTTTGGCAATGAAATTCATCACTGTGACAGGGGAAATTTGGACTATAGATTCCTTGGTGAGGCTGTTGAAATGAAGGGGCAAGTAAGACTGCTGCGGTTGCGACCACAGACAGCGGCGTAGAAAACTCTAGAGGCCATTCGGGAGAAGAAATGCTCGCTCAATCGTTGGATATGGCCTGAGAGGTCGATAGAACGCTTACACGCGCATTTGCGATGGGGTTTGATGGGTGACCTTGCAGGTCGTTCTAGAAAGGCGCTATGCGCGAATGAGCGCGTTTTGGTGACTGCTCCCCGTCCGATTTGCCAACAAATCGGGCGAGGCTTCCTGCTTCTTC
>OGOR01000627.1_pt1 | contig 26645 bp, 19 predicted proteins | sample 1552771 | NCBI WGS metagenome assembly OGOR01 (sample SAMEA2580124, study PRJEB22360) | human gut metagenome | biome: human gut; feature: human-associated habitat; material: faeces | place: Denmark | collected 2008/2010
TTAAAATAACGTGCGTCCGATATAAAGCTACTGAAACTTATATCGAATTATGATTGAAATACTAAGAACCGAATAATAAAAGATCAATGAGTGAAAACCTGATTATATTCAATGCCCGTATTGTCACCCCGACAGGAATCTCCGCCCGTAAAGGTGCGGAAATGGGACAACTCCGCATCATAGAAAACGGAACGGTAGAAGTGACCAAAGGCATCATCACTTACGTCGGCGAGAGCCGTGGCGAAGATCGTGACGGCTACTACCAGCATTACTGGCATTACAACGCCCGGGGACATTGCCTGCTTCCGGGCTTTGTCGATTCGCATACCCATTTTGTTTTTGGCGGAGAACGTTCCGAAGAATTTTCATGGCGGCTGAAAGGCGAAAGCTATATGTCCATCATGGAACGTGGCGGAGGGATAGCCAGTACCGTAAAAGCTACCCGGCAAATGAATTTCCTGAAACTTCGCTCGGCAGCCGAAGGCTTTCTGAAGAAGATGAGTGCTATGGGAGTCACCACGGTAGAAGGTAAAAGCGGTTATGGACTCGATCGGGAAACAGAGCTGCTGCAACTGAAAATAATGCGCAGCCTGAACAATGACGAGCACAAACGTATCGACATTGTATCCACTTTCTTAGGAGCCCACGCCCTTCCCGAAGAGTATAAAGGAAGAGGAGACGAATACATCGACTTTCTGATTCGTGAAATGCTCCCCGTTATCCGCGAGAACGAACTTGCCGAATGTTGTGATGTCTTTTGCGAACAAGGAGTTTTCTCTGTCGAACAGTCCCGCCGCCTCCTTCAGGCAGCCAAAGAACAAGGCTTCCTGTTAAAGCTCCATGCCGATGAAATCGTTTCCTTTGGTGGCGCTGAGCTGGCTGCCGAACTGGGCGCTTTGTCTGCCGATCATCTGCTTCAGGCTTCCGATGCCGGAATCCGTGCAATGGCCGACGCAGGAGTAGTAGCTACCCTGCTGCCTCTGACGGCTTTCGCACTGAAAGAACCTTATGCACGCGGTCGTGAAATGATTGATGCCGGCTGTGCCGTGGCACTTGCCACAGACTTGAATCCGGGAAGCTGTTTCTCCGGTTCCATCCCGTTGACCATTGCTTTGGCGTGTATTTACATGAAACTTAGCATCGAAGAAACCATCACTGCCCTTACACTGAACGGAGCTGCTGCCCTTCATCGGGCAGACCGGATCGGAAGTATCGAAGTAGGCAAGCAAGGTGACTTTGTCATACTGAATTCGGACAATTATCACATTCTGCCATACTACGTAGGCATGAACTGTGTCATCATGACTATTAAAGGCGGTATGCTATACCCCGTCAATTGATAACTAAAAGCATAAAATACCATGTTAGCAGATTTAACCGTAAAAGATTTCTTAGATAAAGTTGCTTGCAGTGACCCTGTACCCGGTGGTGGTAGTATTGCCGCATTGAACGGAGCACTGGCTTCCGCCCTTTCCACGATGGTGGCACGGCTCACCGTCGGAAAAAAAGGATACGAAGTCAGTGAAGAAGTAATGCAACACGCACAAACAATTACTCTTCGTTTGCTGGATGAATTTATTGCGCTTATCGATAAAGACTCCGCTGCCTACGAAGAAGTTTTTGCCTGCTTCAAACTCCCTAAAACAACCGAAGAAGAGAAAGCCGCCCGAAGTGCCGCCATTCAGGAAGCAACCAAACAAGCTGCCCTCGTCCCGTTAGAAGTAGCCCGCAAAGCACTGGATATGATGTCCGTCATAGCAGATGTTGCCCGTCTGGGCAACCGCAATGCCGTCACAGATGCCTGCGTAGCCATGATGTCCGCCCGTTCTGCCGTATTGGGAGCCTTGCTGAACGTCCGTATCAACCTCGGTTCGCTCAAAGACAGAGAATTTGTCCTCCAGCTACAAACCGAAGCCGATACAATCGAGCAAACCGCCTGTCGGAGAGAAAAAGAATTGTTGGATGCCGTAAATCAAGACCTGCGCGTATGAGTAAGAATGTATATCATATCGGTTCCGGAGCATTAACCTTCGAGATCATCGAACGAATTATCAACGAAAACCTGAAACTGGAACTAGCTCCTGAAGCCAAGTTGCGCATCCAGAAATGCCGTGACTACCTCGACCACAAAATAGCTTCTTCCGATGAACCGTTATACGGTATAACAACAGGTTTCGGCTCTTTATGTACCAAAAATATTTCTCCCGACGAACTCGGAATACTCCAGGAGAACCTCATAAAAAGCCATGCTTGCAGTGTAGGCGAGGAAATCCGCCCCGTCATCATCAAACTGATGATGCTTCTCAAAGCCCACGCCCTCTCATTGGGACATAGCGGCGTACAAGTAATCACTGTACAACGCATCCTTGACTTCTTCAATAATGACGTCATGCCCATCGTCTACGACCGCGGCTCCCTTGGAGCCTCCGGCGACCTCGCGCCGCTTGCCAATCTTTTCCTCCCCCTGATCGGTGTCGGCGATGTCTACTATAAAGGAAAAAAGTGCGAAGCCATCAGCGTACTCGACGAATTCGGCTGGGAACCCGTCAAACTAATGAGCAAAGAAGGACTGGCCCTGCTTAACGGCACCCAATTTATGAGCGCCAACGGTGTATTTGCCATACTGAAAGCCTTCCGCCTCTCGAAAAGGGCCGACCTCATAGCTGCCCTTTCTCTCGAAGCCTTTGACGGCCGTATCGATCCGTTTATGGACTGCATCCAGCAAATCCGCCCCCATCAGGGACAGATTGAGACAGGCGAAGCCTTCCGTAAACTACTGGCCGGCAGCGAACTTATCGAACGCCACAAAGAACACGTTCAAGATCCCTACTCCTTCCGTTGCATCCCGCAAGTACACGGTGCCACGAAAGATGCTATCCGCTACGTTGCCTCCGTATTGCTGACCGAAATCAATTCCGTCACGGACAACCCCACCATCTTCCCCGATGAAGACCGGATCATCTCCGGCGGAAATTTTCACGGACAACCGCTTGCCATCTCTTATGATTTCCTTGCCATCGCTTTGGCCGAATTGGGAAATATCTCCGAACGCCGTGTCTCCCAACTGATTATGGGACTCCGTGGACTACCTGAATTTCTCGTAGCCAACCCCGGTCTGAACTCCGGCTTCATGATTCCCCAGTATGCCGCCGCCTCCATGGTCAGCCAGAATAAAATGTACTGCTATGCAGCTTCTAGCGATTCCATCGTCTCCTCCAACGGACAGGAAGACCATGTAAGCATGGGTGCCAATGCCGCCACCAAACTCTATAAAGTGATGGACAACCTGGAACATATCCTTGCCATCGAACTGATGAACGCCGCACAAGGCATCGACTTCCGCCGCCCGCAGAAAACCTCTCCCGTTCTTGAGCGTTTCCTCCATGCCTATCGGAAAGAAGTGCCTTTTGTAAAAGATGACATTGTGATGTACAAGGAAATACATAAAACAGTCGCCTTCCTGAAGAGGACACAGATTGAATACTGACAATAAATTGACCCTTTTTCGCTTTTCGTTAATAATGGTGACTGTTATTGCCGGGTAAGTGTCGATTCTTATCGATATTTATCCGGCATTTATTGGCTCCCATCTCTTCTATTAGCGATAAAACTTTACTTCCTATATTCCCTCCTTTTACCTTTCTTTTGTGTTTGTTCCAAATTTCCTATTAACACTTGTTTTCATTTCACTCTATTGAATGATAATAAATCCCAAATGGACTATAAATAGCTGGAAACTTAATTTGTTAATTGAGTTTTCTATATATCTTTGTTCCGTTTTTCCTTTGGAAATGAAAAGAAAACGAAAACTGCATTTTAATAAAATAGAAAAACGGATGATGACAGAGCATGGAAAGGACGCTTCCCAACGGGTAGAGTTAAGAGAACGGATCATAACGGCGGCAACAGAAGCTTTTACTTCAAAAGGCATCAAGAGCATTACAATGGACGACATTGCGGCAGCATTAGGAATATCCAAACGTACGCTCTATGAAGTCTTTTCGGATAAAGAATCGTTGTTGAAAGAATGCATACTGAAGGCGCAGGCAGAAAGAGATAAGTACTTGCAGAAAGTCTTTGAAGAGTCGCACAATGTGTTGGAAGTGATACTTGCAGTCTTTCAGAAAAGCATTGAGATGTTTCATCAGACGAACAAACGCTTTTTTGAAGACATCAAGAAATATCCGAAAGTGTATGAGATGATGAAGAACCGGCAGGACAGCGATTCGCTGAAAACGATGTCCTTCTTCAAAACAGGAGTAGAGCAGGGCATTTTTCGTCCGGATGTGAACTTCGCCATCGTCAATTTGCTGGTACGAGAGCAGTTTGATGTACTTCTGAATACGGATATCTGCAATGAATATCCTTTTATTGAAGTGTACGAATCCATCATGTTTACTTATATACGCGGCATCTCCACCGAAAAAGGAGCAAAAGTACTGGAAGACTTTATACAAGAATATCGTAAGAACCGCATCGCAGATTAGAGCAAGAGTGAGGTTCTATTGACAAACAAGTAAGATTAAATTAGAAATTCAGTTTATGAACAAGATGAAAAGATTGGCAGGTAAGAAGATTCTTCTGGTAGCCGTGGCACTTTGCGCATTTGGTTTTGCAAAGGCGCAGGACACACAGGTGGAGAAGAATATACTAACCTTGACCTTAGACAAAGCCCTGGAAATTGCATTGGATGAGAATCCGACAATAAAAGTGGCAGCAGAAGAAATCGCTTTAAAGAAAGTTGCCAGTAAGGAAGCCTGGCAAAGTCTGTTACCGGAGGCTAGTATTGCCGGTTCATTAGACCATACCATTAAAGCGGCTGAAATGAAATTGAACGATATATCGTTCAAGATGGGGCAAGACGGTTCGAACACCGCCAATGCCGGATTGAGTATTAATCTACCACTCTTTGTGCCGGGTGTTTATCGTGCTATGTCGATGACAAAGACAGATATTGAACTGGCAGTAGAGAAGTCACGCGCTTCCAAACTGGATCTCGTGAATCAGGTGAGCAAGGCTTATTATCAGTTGATGCTTGCGCAGGACAGCTATGAAGTGCTTCAAGGCAGTTATAAACTGGCAGAAGATAATTACAATGTAGTGAATGCCAAATATCAGCAGGGAACTGTGAGCGAATATGACAAGATCAGTGCGGAAGTGCAGATGCGCAGTATTAAACCGAACTTGATTTCGGCGGCCAATGCGGTGACTTTGGCTAAGTTGCAGTTGAAAGTCCTGATGGGCATCACAGCCGATGTGGAGATCAGGATTAACGATAATCTGACCAACTATGAAACGGTCATGTTTGCCAACCAGTTGAGGGAAGAGAATGTAAATCTGGACAACAATACCACCATGAAGCAGTTGGACCTGAACATGAAGTTGCTTGAAAAGAACATAAAGTCTTTGAAAACAAACTTTATACCGACTCTTTCAATGAGTTTCTCCTACCAATATCAATCACTGTATAATCCGAATATCAATTTTTTCAATTACAACTGGAGCAACAGTTCTAATCTGATGTTCAATCTTAGCATACCTTTATATAAAGCAAGTAACTTTACGAAAGTGAAATCTGCCCGTATACAGATGCGCCAGCTCGATTGGAACCGTATTGATACGGAAAGACAGTTGAATATGCAGATTGTCAGTTGTCGCAATAACATGAGTGCCAGCACAGAGCAGGTAGTCAGCAACAAGGAAAATGTGATGCAGGCAAAGAAAGCGGTAGTGATTGCTGAAAAACGTTATGATGTAGGTAAGGGTACAGTGCTCGAACTGAACAGTTCCCAAGTGTCGCTGACACAGGCGCAACTCACCTATAATCAGTCCATATACGATTACCTGGTTGCTAAGGCAGACCTCGATCAGGTTCTGGGAAAAGAATAAAGATAGACAACTAAAAAATTACAAATAAGGAATATGAAAAGAAGTATCCAATTGGTAGCCCTGCTGTTAACTGTGTTTATGGGCTCATGTACAGGTGGAAAAGACAAAGCGGCTACGGGACACGTGGACGCGAAGCCCATTGTGAAGCTGGCAGACGTAAAAGCCCGTCCCGTAGATCAAATACAAGATTACACAGCGACGGTGGAAGCCGAAGTAAAGAATAATATAGCACCTTCGTCTCCCGTACGTATCGACCGGATTTTTGTGGAAGTAGGCGACCGCGTATCCAAAGGCCAGAAACTTGTGCAGATGGATGCAGCCAACCTGAAACAGACAAAGCTGCAACTAGATAATCAGGAAATAGAATTCAACCGTATCGACGAATTATATAAAGTGGGCGGTGCGTCCAAATCAGAGTGGGATGCTTCGAAGATGCAACTCGATGTGAAGAAAACTGCTTATAAGAATCTGCTGGAGAATACCTCTTTGCAAAGCCCTATCAATGGTGTAGTCACTGCACGCAACTATGATAATGGCGATATGTACAGCGGTGGAGAACCGGTACTTGTAGTGGAACAGATCACTCCCGTAAAACTCCTGATTAACGTGTCCGAAACTTACTTCACGAAAGTGAAGAAAGGTACTCCTGTCGACGTGAAACTCGATGTATATGGAGATGAAGTATTTACAGGAACCATCAACCTGATTTATCCTACTATAGATGCCACTACCCGTACATTCCAGGTAGAGATCAGACTGGATAATAAAGACCAGCGTGTGCGTCCGGGAATGTTTGCCCGTGCGACATTGAACTTCGGTACAGCAGAAAACGTAGTTGTTCCCGATTTGGCAATCGTTAAGCAGGCAGGTTCCGGCGACCGTTATGTATTCGTTTATAAAGACGGTAAAGTATCTTATAATAAGGTCGAACTGGGTAGACGCATGGGTACGGAGTATGAGTTGAAATCCGGTGTACCGGATAACTCACAGGTGGTAGTTGCCGGACAGTCACGTTTGGTGAACGGTATGGAAGTAGAGGTGGAAGCCTCTTCCCGGCCTTCTTCTAAATAAGAGGTGTTCAGTACCTTTCGCCCAATGCTTTTATTAATTAACCTGATTTCAAAACTATCTTCCGGCTCCTTCTTTTTGGGAGAGGAGCGGGGAGAGGCTTTTAAATAAAACAACATGAGTTTATACGAAGGTGCGGTTAAGAAACCGATTATGACCTCCCTCTGCTTCCTGGCAGTGGTGATTTTTGGTCTTTTCTCTTTGTCGAAGTTACCTATCGACTTGTATCCGGATATTGACACGAATACAATCATGGTAATGACCGCTTATCCCGGAGCAAGTGCTTCGGATATAGAAAATAATGTGACTCGCCCGCTCGAAAATACGTTGAACGCGGTGAGTAACCTGAAACATATTACCTCCCGTTCTTCCGAGAATATGTCATTGATTACATTGGAGTTCGAGTTTGGTAACGATATTGACGTTCTGACCAATGATGTACGTGATAAACTCGACATGGTAAGTTCGCAGCTTCCCGATGATGTCGAGAATCCGATCATCTTCAAATTTAGTACGGACATGATTCCGATTGTGCTGCTTTCCGTACAGGCCAATGAGAGTCAGTCAGCGCTTTATAAGATATTGGACGACCGTGTGGTAAATCCGCTGGCGCGTATTCCGGGAGTCGGAACCGTGTCTATCAGTGGTGCGCCGCAACGTGAGATTCAGGTATATTGCGATCCCAATAAACTGGAAGCCTATCACCTGACCATCGAAACTATCAGTTCCATCATCGGTGCCGAGAACAAAAACATCCCCGGTGGTAACTTCGATATCGGTAGTGAAACCTATGCATTGCGTGTAGAAGGTGAGTTCGATGATTCCCGCCAATTGGCAGACGTAGTAGTAGGTACGCATAATGGGGCAAATGTCTTTCTGCGTGATGTAGCCCAAATCGTCGATACCGTGGAAGAACGTGCGCAGGAAACCTATAACAATGGTGTGCAAGGTGCTATGATTGTTGTTCAGAAACAGTCGGGAGCCAATTCGGTAGAAATCTCCAAGAAAGTAGCCGACGCACTGCCGAGGCTTCAGAAGAACCTGCCGAGTGACGTAAAGATCGGTGTCATCGTCGATACCTCCGAAAACATTTTGAACACTATCGACAGTTTGACGGAAACCGTTGCGTATGCCTTGCTCTTCGTTGTCATCGTCGTGTTCCTTTTCCTGGGACGCTGGCGTGCAACGCTGATTATCTGTATTACCATTCCGCTTTCGTTGATTGCCTCATTCATTTACCTGGCTATTAGTGGAAATACGATTAATATTATCTCGCTTTCGTCGCTTTCTATCGCTATCGGTATGGTGGTGGATGATGCGATTGTAGTACTTGAGAACGTAACGACCCATATCGAGCGTGGCTCCGATCCGAAACAGGCAGCTGTGCACGGAACAAATGAGGTGGCAATTTCTGTAATCGCTTCTACGCTGACCATGATTGCCGTGTTCTTCCCGTTGACAATGGTAAGCGGTATGTCCGGTGTACTTTTCAAACAGTTGGGTTGGATGATGTGTGCCATCATGTTTATTTCTACGGTCGCCGCACTATCCTTGACTCCGATGCTTTGTTCCCAGTTGCTTCGTTTGCAGAAGAAACCGTCGAAGATGTTCAAGCTCTTCTTTACTCCGATAGAGAAAGTGCTCGACGGACTCGATACCTGGTATGCGAAGATGCTGAACTGGGCTGTACGCCATCGTCCGATTGTCATTGTGGGATGTATTGCTTTCTTCGTTGTCAGTTTGCTGTGTGCAAAGGGCATCGGTACAGAGTTCTTCCCGGCACAAGATAATGCCCGTATTGCCGTACAGTTGGAACTTCCGATCGGTACACGAAAAGAGATAGCGCAAGAATTGTCACAGAAGCTGACCAACCAATGGCTGACGAAGTATAAAGACATCATGAAAGTCTGCAACTACACCGTTGGTCAGGCTGACTCCGATAATACTTGGGCGTCCATGCAGGACAACGGTTCGCATATTATCTCGTTCAACATCAGTTTGGTAGACCCGGGTGATCGTGACATCACTTTGGAAGCAGTTTGTGATGAGATGCGTGAAGATTTGAAAGCCTATCCGGAATTTAGTAAAGCACAGGTAATTCTCGGTGGTAGTAACACGGGTATGTCTGCACAGGCAAGTGCCGACTTTGAGGTTTACGGATACGACATGACAATGACCGATAGCGTAGCCGCTCGTCTGAAACGTGAATTGCTGAAAGTAAAAGGTGTGACCGAGGTAAATATCAGTCGTAGTGATTACCAGCCGGAATATCAGGTAGACTTCGACCGTGAAAAACTGGCGATGCATGGCTTGAATCTTTCAACAGCCGGTAACTATCTGCGTAATCGTGTCAATGGTGCGGTAGCATCTAAATATCGTGAAGACGGAGATGAGTATGATATCAAAGTGCGTTATGCGCCCGAATTCCGTACAAGTCTGGAAAGTCTCGAAAATATTCTCATTTACAATGCGCAAGGACAATCCGTTCGTGTGAAAGACGTCGGAAAGGTAGTCGAACGTTTCGCGCCTCCTACCATCGAACGTAAAGACCGCGAACGTATCGTGACCGTTTCCGCAGTAATCTCCGGTGCTCCGTTGGGCGACGTAGTAGCTGCCGGTAATAAGGTGATAGATAAAATGGATCTTCCGGGAGATGTCACCATTCAGATTTCCGGTTCATACGAAGACCAGCAGGATTCGTTCCGTGATTTGGGAACACTTGCCATCCTGATTGTTGTGCTTGTATTTATCGTGATGGCAGCACAGTTCGAGTCACTGACTTATCCGTTCATCATCATGTTCTCGCTGCCGTTTGCGTTTAGCGGTGTCTTGATGGCACTATTCTTTACGAACAGCACATTGAGTGTCATGAGTTTGTTGGGAGGTATCATGTTGATTGGTATTGTGGTGAAGAATGGTATCGTGCTCATCGACTACATCACCCTTTGTCGCGAACGCGGACTGGCAGTGTTGAACTCTGTAGTAACAGCCGGTAAGAGCCGTCTCCGTCCCGTATTGATGACCACTGCCACTACCGTTCTTGGTATGATTCCGATGGCTATCGGTGGCGGTCAGGGTTCTGAAATGTGGAGCCCGATGGCAATTGCCGTAATCGGTGGTTTGACAATATCTACAGTTTTGACATTGATTTTGATTCCTACTCTATATTGTGTATTTGCAGGAACAGGTATTAAGAACCGTCGTCGTAAACTCCGTCGTCAACGTGAATTGGATGTTTACTTCCAGGCGAATAAAGACAACATTATTAAGAAATAACAAGAAAAGAAATATGAAATCAGTATTGATAACATTCGATCAGGCTTATTACGAACGAATCATGGCGTTGCTCGATCGTTTGGGATGCCGTGGTTTTACATACCTCGAAAAAGTGCAGGGACGTGGTTCGAAAACAGGCGATCCGCATTTCGGAAGCCATGCCTGGCCAAGTATGTGCTCGGCTATCCTGACGGTAGTAGACGATAGCAAAGTCGATCCGTTGCTGGACACTTTGCATAAGATGGACTTGGAAACCGAACAATTAGGCTTGCGGGCATTTGTGTGGAACATTGAACGGACCATTTAAGAAAAAGGTGCTCCAGAGGTAAGCCGACTATATAAAGAAAGTGTGCTAAAAGTCAATGGTAACTGACTTTTGGCACACTTTCTTTATATAGTCTTTTATACTATAACCACCGTTTCAGCTATTAATATTAGAAGATGCAAAAAACAAACCGTAAGCGCCTTCGAGATGTAGTTGTAAAGGCGCTTACGGTGTCTATGAATTCTAAATGAAGATGTGTATTTCTATTCTTTATTGACGATGATCCCGTATTGGGCGTAATGTAAAACCGTATGCATTGTTAGTACCATAAAGTATGCCGACATGGTTTTTTTTACTCACAGCAGCCGCTCTGCTATCTATGGAAAACAAAAGACAACTCGAAGAAGTACTACTGCTTTGAAAACCGGAACTTGCTATAAATGTCAATTTTGAATGGGCTGGGAATGTTCCATACTCTACAGCACGGTGATGAATGCCCATGTCTCGCACTCCGGTAGCAGGAAAGAAGAATAACTCCCCACCTTCTTCTCTTATTTCCCAGCCTGTTGATGTTTCTTTAAAATCAGTCAAAAGCTCATCCGGCATGCCACTACCATATGGGGTTGTTGGAGGTGTTGGGTTTGGTCTGGGTTTTGCGAACATTGAAAATGCGGTAGGAGGTGGAATTTTATACCCGGCCGGCGAAGGATCATATATTGTTTTGATAACATATTTATCATTAGGAGACTCAGATTTACCAGTAGGTCCATTTGTGTCCAGCTGCGAGTTCCAAAAATTCATAATCGTTTTTTGATTGTAGAGAGTGGTATTTTCACCATTATGCCAATGACGCCGCAAATAATTCTTTGTACCATCCTTGTCCTGGGCCGTATCTGTATCACCGTTTACTCCCGGTCTTGTATATATAAAAAATAGATGAGGCATTCGGATGCTTTCACCGATAGAACGACCACACTTTTCTGAATGAAATTTGTATTTTGTAGTAGAATAAAACACTTTATTCACCATATCTAATTCTTCCTTATAATTCGCCCAATTTTTTGTTCCGTCATCTTTATAAGGATAGACATACTGTCCTTCTGGAAGAAATCCATCCTCTAAGGGTGCTTTTTCGAGAATTTCATTATTGTATACTCCCGGGAGCATAGGGTCTTTACGTCCCCATTGGAAATAAGTATTGTCACCGGCCATGGATTCAATTATTGCCGGTTGGGTGAATGTGAGAACACCATCTTTTCCTTCCGTTATAGGATTCTCTCCTGCTGTTACACTTACATTCGTTATCTGTTGCCTTGTGTCATTAGGCATAGTGGCATAAAAACGTATTTTAATCGGTCTTTGTTCATTTCCCTTATGCGGGTCGCAATAACCGAGGTTGTAGCATAAGAATAGGAAATTCTTGCCTTTTTCATTCACAGCTTTTGATTCTTGATACTGGTCTAAATTACAATACGTTGCCCAAATATGCCAGCTCCACAAGATTTTGCCCTCTTTATTACGTACGGCAATCACCGAATTTCCTTGGTTGAAGGCCTCTTTAGGCATATAGAAATATACCCAACCATCGTTGTATTTAATATCTGTTACTAAATCCGGACTGTCTTGCCATACAAGCACTGCGTCTTCAATACCAGGAATTGGTTGAGTTCCATCAATACTTAGGTCATCATGCCCTACAAAGTTTTTCAATATGTAATTGTCGAGCGTAGGAGTAGAACCTGAAGGAGTATATGTATAAGCTGATTTATCAGAGTTATTATAAGTATTGCCATACCAAGTCGGGAACTTATAATAACCCGGCTGGTTGATTACATAACAGTTAGCACTCTCTCTAGCAACAGGGTTGTTCTCAACCAAGTCATAATAGCCGTCTGGTGAACTATTATTGCCTATCATATCTAAATTGAATGCTCCGTTGGTATGTTGGGTAGCAGCGGTCCGTAATTCCTGAAAAGCCGTTTGTGCTGGCAAAAGGATAGAACCGGGCACATAGGGAATAGGGTCGTCCTCATTGGCTAAAGCAGAAATATCAGCTTTGGTTTGGGTAGCGGGAAGCCAGCCACCGTTATCTTTTGTAATAAGGGTCCAATTATTTCCGCCGTCTGTAGAATATTCTATTTCAACAGAGGAAGAAAAATTTATAATCTTTGTTGCTTCTCCCGCTTGTGTCACCTTTGTGTATGCCGCCAATTGCACATCACGTAAATAGCCACTGACCGGGAGATAAGCATTTTGTTCAGCTGCTGATGGCTCTATGCCATTCATCCAAATGTCGTGGTGATTGATTTTCAAGTCAATAGTTGGCGGACCTACGATGATTCCTGTAGAAGAGATAGAATAGACCACTTTCTTTCCCATCGGCCATATTTCTTCTTTTTCTCCAAGTTTGGCCGTCAGGGTGCGGGAGGTTTTAGTCGGTTTATCTTGATACTCTATTTCTAACGTGGCGTCTTTGGGGAGTTTTTGAGGAATCATCAGGAAGGTCAGGTCACCACCTATGATTTCCGTTCCGGGTTTGGCGTAATCAACGATTCCCCCATCGTTGCCAGCTGTTGCATCAGCGTTGTTTTCATCTTTAGTCGTTGATTTGTTGGGTGTTTCTTTCTCCAAGTCAATGTTAAGGTCTACAGAGAATTCTTTGGGGTCTCCTGTAGTCGTCCATTGATCAGAACCTATTTGGTGAGTTCCTGCACCATATACCCCCTTGAATGATACTTTCGTAATTTTTCCTTCCAGTATTGCTGAGCCCGTTTTTATAGTGACAGCGGTCAGCGCATGCTTGAACTTTAGTTCTACCGCACCTCCTTGACCTCCAGGGTAGTCTTCCATTGCTGTCATAAGGTCACGTTGCTCTTTCACGTCTGTGGGGACGGTGTAGGTAAGCGTCGGAATGCCGCCTTTGCCTGGGGCGGAATGAATGATACCGCTTTCGTTTGTGGCAGAATATGGCGAATAGGCAAAGAACCGTATTCTACCCGTTCCTAACCAGTTTAACTGCTTCCCATCTTCCAATTTCCATGACGCTCCGTTTTTTTCTACTTTTAGATTATGTGCAAAATCAGTGCTCCAATCGGTTGGCTCATCTTTGGGCCATGTACCGGTGTAGCAGATGGCGGAAAGTCCGAAGTTAGTGTGGAAATCGTCGATAGAGTTAACCGTAGAGCCGCGGGTTACCGCTTCTTCTGTCGCTGCATCGGAAGCTGCCACATTCTACTTTTTTGCCTCCTGCTGGGAAACCTGCCGCATCTGCGGCAACTTCCGATATTTCAGTGACAAGATATAGTGGCTCCGCATTATCGGATTGCGACATTCGCCTGATACTTATATCGGTAGCAGCACGAGACAAACCATTGGTCCAATTGCCCGGCACTTTTACATCGAATGTAAGCAAACCGGTATCTTCCTGTTGATATTTATTAAACGTGTCGTCTATGCAGGACGATACGGAACATGCTACTGCCATATATACAAATATATGACCTAACAGCCCGGATACAGGACGAAATAAACAAGAATGTCGCATCATAATTAACGGTTGGTTTTTCTACAAAAATACAATCACTTAGTTCATTGGAGTATCCTGATCCTTGTCAGCAGGAGTCCATTCAGCTACATCAACTTTAAAACCAATCGGATTGTCCAGCACAAGGTCTCCCGGATTTTTTCCACTCGGACGACCTACGATTGTTAATTCATTTGGTATATCTTCTAATCCTATAATGTCTTCTACACCTTCTGGCGGATAGATCCCACCACCACTGTTCTGTCCGCAGAATTCTAGATTATATGAATATATTACCCCCGGCTCCCAATCTGGAGTAATGGCTACACAAGTATATCCATATTCAGTAGCATTATTACTCTCACTGTAAGGGAAAAGCTGGTGTGTATGTGTTACTGTTTCTGCAATAGAAGAAATGTTTTCTTCTTCTCCTTCTGTGTGCTCTGCACCCTCATGGACAGCTTCAATACGGCAAAGCAATAGGATGTATGCTCCATTATTATTAGTTTTAAAATCCAGTGCAGCGGCTTTTTGTGGGACAAGCATCAAACTGCTGCTACTTTGGTTGTTTTCGATATTTTCCTTGCTTTGTACTGCAATCAAATCTACATTTTGCTGATATACTGCTGGTGGTGTCGCTCCCGAAAAGTAAACACCATAGTTTGCCTTTGGTTTATGCTCATAATCCCATCTCATGAAATTCTTATATTGGGGGTTACCCTCACTATCTGTTGTCTTATTATCAAATGAAAGTTGCCCACTTCCGTGTACATTCATTAACCATGCTCCTCTTATATATAATTTTCTATTAACACCACATTTGACTCTAACGGCAATCTGCGATAATGCGTGGTTGAATTTTAAAGGTACATTCATACCGCCTAAATTTGGGTCAGTTCGACTGATATTTGTATAGGCTACAACAAGATCCTTATGTTCTTTTCCTCCCTCTTTTAAATCTGCTTTAGGAGCATAATCACCAAATTGTTGACTTAGTGCAGTTATCTCAGGTGTTATTTTAATATCATCATCTGGGTTGTCGTTTCCTGCAGGTCCATATGCCCAAAAATTAATAGTCTGTACATCTGACGGCCAAAAGAGATCTTCTCCTTCTTTGCTCTTCAGTATATATTGGTTGTCGGTTCCATCTTTCTTCTTTGCCACGTCGCCATTAATGAACATGGTGTTATATCCTACAGCATCAGCATATACACGAAAAGCCTTTAGATTCCCAAGGTTGGTTACATTTGCACGTGTCATCACTTGTGTAGTGAATGAAATGGGTGCATCATGGTGACTTCTTTCCACTAATTCGTCGTTTGAACAAGCTGCAAACGTCATGGAAAGCATTACGGTCATTCCTAATAATTTTACATTTGTGTTCATAATCTATTTTGTTTTTTGTTTATTAATTCATTGGGATATCTTGGATCACTTCGTCCCATTCCGGAATCGAAGGATTCATTCCTTCTTCCGGATCCGGAAGGGTCACTTTTTCATCAATTACTATATGGACATGCTTCGGATCGGAAGCTTCGTGCATCTGATCGGTCACATCAAAATCAAGATAGTTTTTATTAGAAGTATAGATGGAAAAGTAGTGGATTCCTTCTTCTTGCGGGCAATGACCGAATGATACAAATCGTGCCGTGAGCGTATGATTGTCGGGGCGTTCCAGTTGAAGCGGCATCGTCACCGGTACACCGGAAGATGTGCCGTCTGCAAGCCGCCAGCTTTCGGACATACCCGTAAGGGCACCACTGATATCGAGGTCGTCGGACATGTTTTCTACGTTGCATACTTCGACGGTATATTCCATCGTTGCTTCGGCAGGGAATAAGGTGACAGACTGTCCCGGCACTCCTGCCAGCACTTCCAACTGTTCGTGGCATCCGCCCCAAACATTTTCGGGGACTCCACATACGGGTTCATGACCAACTTCCGACGGACGTGGCGGCATGCTTAACTCACCCCGTCCCATCGGGTCGAGAAGTGATTGGGAAACGGTGGTCACCTCGTAGTTGTCATACGTATTTCCGCGTTCGTCCACCGATTTCATTTCGCCGTTGTGGAACAGCAATTTATATTCGCCTGCTTCAATGCGGATCTTTCCACCCTTGGCCGAAGTGAACTCGTGGCGAACATAATGGCTGCCGTCGGCACGGAAAAACTGTACGACCATCGTCTGAGGGGTGGCGTCGGGCGCAGCCTCCCAGTCGAACTTGATTTCCATATCGACCATGTGCGAATGGTCGAGACAAATATCCTTATGCTCGCACGCGCTAAACAGCATGGTTAATGCCGATAACATATTCCATATTATAGTGGAGAAACGCATCACCGCACACCTCCTTTCTGCTCATTGCGGCCACCAATGTACCAGACAAGTGATACTTCGGCTTTAGTAGGACCGAACCATTTCCGTTTGCGAGTGGATTCCCACACATAACAGTTGTCTTCAGGTTGGTATTTCATGTAGTCACCGCTCAAATAACCTACTCCCAGTGTGAAATCGATATTGAATTGCCGTCCTATCGGCAACGAATATCCGTAAGACAAACCGGCTCCCCAACTCCAGCGGTCGCCTAAATAGCCACGTCCGCCCCATTCTATATCGTAAGTCAGCATTTGACCGTAAAGTCCTACGTGATGTCCGCACATTACCGACCGCTTTTTATACTGGGGAGAAAACCAATAACGACATTCTGCGTCGCCACCATAAACACGCCAAAAGCGGTGCTTCGTGTCATTACTCCACCACGCATATAACCAATTGGCTCCAACCGACCATTGGTGACCGATAGCGACTTCTACCCCAATGTTAGGAATGGCAGCGACATCATAAAGCATGTTTGTTTTCAGCAAAGCTGTAATTCTTTGGCGTTCTTTCTTCGTTGATGGTGTTACTGTAGTAGGAAGTACCTCGGAAGACACCGGAACATAAGCATCTGCAGCATCAGGAACCTGGGGAATCGAATCATGACTCGGAGTTTCTACTAATTGGTCAGTAGGGGTGACCGTATACTCTTTGGCTTCATCAGCAGTGGCATTCAACATCTCCCGCTCACATACGATGCGAAATTGCGCATTTCGTAAGTCCGGAAAAAACTTTTCCTTCATATATTTCCATGCACGTCCTCCCCGTAACATACATAAACGGTTTTTGCGACCATCGATGATACGTTTGTTTTTGTCATAAATCCAAATAGGGGTGTTAGCTATGATTTCAATCGCTTCGTTACGCCACGGCTGTTCAGTAGTAGCAATCATTTTGCTCAGCAGTTCCCAATCTACATCAGAAGGAACTACTTTAATGATAGAGTCTGTCAGGTGAGTTTTGTTAAGAATATAAGTACGCACATTTTGAGCACGTTTTTCTGAAAGCTTACGATTCATGGGAGTATATCCTTCGGGCGAAGCACAGCCTTTTATCGTTATAGATTTTACAATAGCCGACGAATCGGAAGCAGCATTGTTTAATAACGAAACCAGATGCTCTAAATGTACCTTATTGTCACAGAATAAAGTATCGACAGAGGAATATCCCAGCTGAAACTTTACTTGTACATACAAAGTGTCTTTGGACACTTTCATGGCCCGTATTGGTAGAATAAATAAAAAAAGTAGTAATAAATGACATGTAATTCCCGCCCCCTTCATAACTACACAGCACTAACTTAAATTTTTTAAATTTAGGTCTCTAAAAAAATATTTTGCAAAATAAAAATATGGAAATATAAAAAACAAATATTTTAACTAAAAAAATTATGAAGCTGTTTTAAATATTTTGATAGATACATCAATATACTAAAAGAACGGATAATCTCAAAATATATTTTTGGACAGTCTCGTTCTTTATTGTGGCTTTTGTCTATCTTTGCGGTCGTTTGGGATTTTAGAAACATTATGGAGATAATAAAGAATTATTTGAAATATTCGTTGTGGTTCGTACTGATTGTATTTGCAGCCTTACTCGGGCTTCATTGGCTTCCGGTACTGACTATTGACGGGCACACGATGAGGCGTGTAGACCTTTTGAGCGACCTTCGTTATCCGGAGTCGGAGACTGCCGCAGCTGATTCGGACAGCATCCCTTTGCCTCCGGTTGTAAAGCCGGCCTTTGTAGATACCTGTCGTACAGGTATGACTTGTATTGAAGATTACAGTGATTCCACTCTCCGGGGGATGGCTCCTTTTTATGAAGCACTCAATCGTATCTCTTCCAGTGATTCAGATGACTCCGATGACAAACAGGTACGTATTGCCGTATTCGGAGACTCCTTTATCGAAGCGGATATCTTTACCGCCGACTTACGCGAAATGCTTCAGAAACAATTCGGCGGTTGTGGTGTAGGTTTTGTTACCATCACTTCCATGACAAGCGGTTACCGCCCTACAGTACGGCATACATTTGGCGGATGGTCCAGTCATGCAGTAACAGACAGCGTCTATTTTGACAAGAAGAAACAAGGCATATCCGGTCACTATTTCGTTCCCCGGAATGGAGCTTATGTAGAACTGCGCGGACAAAATAAATATGCCTCCCTGCTCGATACTTGTCAGCGGGCCTCCATCTTCTTTTATAACAAGGATTCTGTTCTTCTTTCTGCTCGTGTGAACAAAGGAGAAAACAAGAATTATTCATTAGGTCCTTCCGATGGATTGCAGCAAATTCAGGTAGGCGGGCGTATCGGCTCTATCCGTTGGACAGTAGACCGTGCAGACTCTACATTGTTCTATGGTTTGGCAATGGATGGAAAAAAAGGAATCATTCTCGACAACTTCTCGTTGCGTGGCAGTTCCGGTCTTTCTCTGCGCGGCATTCCTTCACAGATGTTGAAACAGTTTAACCGTCAACGTCCTTACGACCTCATTATCCTCGAATATGGTTTGAATGTAGCTACCGAACGGGGGCGCAATTATGATAACTATCAAAAAGGATTGCTTACGGCTATCGAGCATTTGAAAGAATGTTTCCCACAAGCAGGAATCCTGTTGTTGAGCGTCGGTGACCGTGATTATAAAAACGATAATGGCGAACTTCGTACCATGCCCGGTGTGAAGAATCTGATTCGTTATCAGCAGAACATTGCGGCCGAAAGCAATATTGCCTTTTGGAATATGTTTGAAGCAATGGGCGGAGAAGGCAGCATGGCAAAACTGGTACATGCCAAACCTTCTATGGCAAATTATGATTATACACATATAAATTTCCGTGGTGGCAAGCATTTGGCGGGACTACTTTATGAAACGATGATTTATGGTAAGGAACAATACGACAGGAGGCGTGCTTATGAACAAGAATAATCTGCAGTCTATCTTTATTTTTATTTTCGTCGCTATGTTGAGTGTTTCTTGTTTCCTTGCAGAAGCAATCGCACAAGACCGCATGCCTGTATGCCCCCCACCGGGAAAGACTGCCAAGTTGATAAAACCTTTGCGGGAAATGAACAAGGCAAAAGATACGATCACCGTACAGATAGCCTTTCCTTCAGCTTTCCGCGAAACCGGCCGGAATGAGATTATTGACAGTATTGCTCTGCTGGCTCCCGTCTTTGAACATCTCCGCCAGGTGCATGCCGGACTCTCCGAAGATACAGTCCGTATCGTTCATATTGGCGATAGTCATGTACGCGGACATATCTACCCTCAAACCACCGGTACTCGTTTGACAGAAGCTTTCGGTGCTATTTCTTATATTGATAAAGGCGTCAACGGAGCTACTTGCCTTACATTTACCCATCCGGATCGTATTGCTGAAATCGCCGCCTTGAAGCCCGAACTGCTGATTCTCTCTTTCGGAACCAATGAAAGCCATAATCGGCGTTATAATATAAATGCGCACTACAATCAGATGGATGAACTGGTGAAACTGTTGCGCGACAGTCTTCCCAATGTACCAATTCTTCTGACTACCCCTCCCGGTTCTTATGAAAGTTTCCGGCAACGAAGGCGCAGACGCACGTATGCCATCAATCCACGTACAGCAACAGCGGCGGAAACTATTCGCCGTTATGCAAAAGACCATCGTCTGCTCGTGTGGGATATGTATGATGTAGTCGGAGGAAAGCGCCGTGCCTGTACAAACTGGACGGAAGCCAACCTGATGCGTCCCGATCATGTACATTATTTACCCGAAGGATACATCCTGCAAGGAAATTTATTATACCAAGCACTTATCAAAGCATATAATGACTATGTTTCCCATTGATATAGATTTCAGTAGACTGAAAGAGATACTTACCTACGATCCGCAGGCGCCAATGATATTCAGCAGCGGTATCTTCCTTTGGTTGTTCGCTGCTTTCATGGTAGTGTATGTGTTGCTGCAACGCAAATACACTGCCCGTATCTTGTTTGTCACCCTCTTTTCCTATTATTTTTACTATAAGAGTAGTGGCACCTATTTTTTCCTGCTTGCCATAGTTACCGTTGCCGACTTTTTCCTTGCGCAGCTAATGGACCGTTCAGAGGGCTATTGGAAACGTAAAGGATTGGTTGCTTTGAGTTTGGGTATCAATTTAGGACTTCTTGTCTATTTCAAATATACCAATTTCCTGGGTGGAGTGATTGCGTCATTGATGGGAGGAGAATTTACCGCTCTCGATATATTCCTGCCGGTCGGTATCTCCTTTTTCACTTTCCAATCGTTAAGCTACACCATTGATGTTTACCGAAGAGACATAAAACCATTGACCAATCTTTTGGATTATGCCTTTTACGTATCTTTCTTCCCTCAGTTGGTGGCAGGACCTATTGTGCGTGCCCGCGACTTTATTCCGCAAATCCGGAAACCCTTATTTGTCTCGCAGGAAATGTTTGGACGCGGAATCTTTCTGATCGTTTCCGGTCTTTTCAAGAAAGCCATCATATCCGATTATATCAGTATCAACTTTGTAGAACGTATTTTTGACAATCCCACTCTCTATTCCGGTGTTGAAAATCTGATGGGAGTCTATGGTTATGCTCTGCAGATTTACTGTGACTTTTCCGGATATAGCGACATGGCTATCGGCATTGCCTTATTGTTAGGTTTCCATTTCAATCTCAACTTTAATTCACCTTATAAGTCTGCCTCTATTACGGAATTTTGGCGCCGTTGGCACATCTCTTTATCCAGTTGGTTGCGAGATTATCTGTATATCTCTTTAGGTGGAAACCGGAAAGGCAAGTTCCGTCAATACCTGAATCTCATCATTACCATGTTCTTGGGTGGATTGTGGCATGGCGCCTCCTGGAATTTTGTACTTTGGGGAACTTTTCATGGAGTAGCTTTGGCATTACATAAAATGTGGATGTCTGTCACCGGTCGCAAGAAAGGGGAGGAAAGTCACGGTTGGCGACGTGTGTTTGGAGTGATTATTACTTTCCATTTTGTCTGTTTCTGTTGGATTTTCTTCCGTAATGCTGATTTTCAGAACTCAATGGATATGTTGGGGCAGATATTCACTACTTTCCGTCCGCAACTGTTCCCGCAATTACTCGAAGGCTATTGGAAAGTATTTGCATTGATGTTACTTGGCTTCTTGCTTCATTTTGCTCCCGATAGTTGGGAAAATGCAGCTTGCCGGGGAGTGATCCGTCTACCGTTCGTAGGAAAAGCAGTGTTGATGGTAGCGTTGATTTATCTTGTTATTCAGATGAAGAGTTCGGAGATTCAGCCGTTTATTTATTTCCAGTTCTGAACGGTTGTATGGTTAATGTGACATCCAGCTTTTAATCAGAGTGTTCTTTTTAATATTCGACTAAAGTTGTATTTGGAATATTTTTCCTTACTTTGTGAAAGGAAAATATAAACATTCTGTTTTATGGAAAACTCTTTCAGTTATCAGCCGGTAGCCGGACGCTACGAACGGATGCCTTATAAATATTGTGGTAAGAGCGGCTTGCAGTTACCTTTAATCTCTTTGGGATTGTGGCACAACTTCGGTAGTGTGGACAATTTCGATGTAGCAACCGACATGATTAAGTATGCTTTCGATCACGGTATTACTCATTTCGATCTGGCAAACAACTATGGTCCTGTTCCCGGAAGTGCCGAAATTAATTTCGGACGAATCTTGCGAGAGAACTTCCAAGGTTATCGGGATGAAATGATCATCTCTTCCAAAGCTGGTCATGACATGTGGGCTGGTCCTTATGGTGGAAATAGCTCCCGTAAGAATCTGATGGCGAGCATTGACCAAAGTCTCCGTCGGACAGGATTGGAGTATTTTGATATCTTTTATAGCCATCGTTATGATGGAATTACTCCGGTCGAAGAAACCATTCAGACATTGATTGATATCGTGAAACAAGGGAAAGCGCTGTATATCGGAATCTCTAAATATCCCCCCGAACAAGCACGTATTGCCTATGAAATGATGGCGAAAGCCGGTGTTCCCTGTCTCATCAGCCAGTATCGGTATAATATGTTTGACCGTGCAGTGGAGGCGGAAACACTTCCACTGGCAGCCGAGTTTGGTTCCGGTTTTATTGCCTTTTCTCCTTTGGCGCAAGGACTGTTGACAGATAAATACCTGAATGGTATTCCGGAGGGCTCTCGTGCTGCACGTTCCTCGGGTTTTCTTCAGCTTTCGCAAGTGACGCCTGAAAAGGTAGAGGCAGCCCGCCGGTTGAATGAAATAGCTCTCCGACGTGGACAAACACTCGCTGAAATGGCATTAGCATGGGTGCTGAAAGACGAACGGATGACTTCGGTGATTGTAGGCGCAAGCTCTGTCAACCAGTTGGCCGACAATTTGAAAGCGCTGGAATATTTGGAGTTCACGGCAGACGAGTTGAAAGAGATCGAACAGATTTTACCTGAATAATTTCAGCCTGAATCGTATGCTGATTTCGCCTTATTATTGAAAATGATAAGGTGAAGTCATATATTTTAAGGATGATTCTGTCCATAAAAGAAATGAGTGCCGATATTTGCTTTGGTCGTTATGTAAAACTTTGTATAACAACTATTGCGGTGTATTCCTTAAATCTATGATGTCCGTGATTTTCCGTAACAGGGAGAATCCCACTTTCTATCCTACCATTGACCAGTTGTGTACATTTATAATTTCCTATTTATGCATCTTATTGAATTTTTGCAAAGAAGTAGGCCCGTTCATAATTAACTTCTGTTCCAAGTTCTTGATTGTACATGAGAGCAATGTTGAATAATGTAATTCCCAATGGATATAAAGGCATTGTGTTTAACTATATCGGTTACTTTTGCGTATATATCGGTTATCTTGTATAGTTTCATAGTATTTTTGTTGTAATAAAAGGGCGTGTGCCTGCCTGCAAAGGCAAAAATACTTTTGGGAAAAGTGTGGATATATTCTATAGTAACATATAGTAATTTGATTTGTCTCATGGTAATGAAGTTTCTCACTGTGCGATTATATCCTATCATTTAGACATTGCCCGATTGCTTGTATTTTGAACATGACTGCTTACTTCTGGGAAATCATTATTCCATAAGTATAAGTCTTTTTATATAAACATTTGTGAGGAGAATGGAATATTTTAGATTGTGGTAAAAAACAGAAAAGTATTAGGAATGCTCGAAAAGAATATATACATTCGTATAATATTCACCTTAAATACTTGTGGTATGAGGCACTTAACTGTAGTATTCGTTCTGTTGTGTATTTTTGCTTGTAGTAGCGAAGAGGTTGTAAGTACCGTTGAGGAATCTGTAAAGCCGGCTAATGAGGTGGCTATGCAAACTGTCAATTTGCTTGATAGCCTTGAAATTATGGATTATATTTATAGCATTATTGGTCCGATGGCTAAGACACGATCAAATCTACCGGAGGGAGGGTATATTTTTCCTGATAATTGTTTTGCCTATTCGTTGGGGTTTGATAATAAGTGGATAGAGTTTAGTACTTGGGATCAAGTAAGATATGGATATGAAAATGCGAGTTCCGTGTATCATGCCGCTTATGATTACATGAAAGGGGCAACCTTAATATCAGGATACTATCCTGTAGTTTGGGGTTGGGGAAATGCCCCTCTGCATGTATCTCTTGGAGGTACTCCCCATTGTGAGGCGCCTTATTCTAAGATGGGGCGTATGTGGTTATTGTGGCACCTTGTAAGTGTGTTTTCTAATGGAATGTATGGAGTTCCTGTGGAAACCTATGGTACGGTTTCTCCTACCCGTAGTCTAAGTGAAATGGATGCTAATGCAATGAAAAAAATAAGTGAGGATATTCACGAAAATATAATCTTCTCACCGGATGAGTTGATGATGATTGCTAGAAAAGTAAAAATATGTAGAGAAGGTTCAAGGTTTGAATCTCTGTTTAATGAATGGAAGGAAGCATGGCATTACTCGCTTAGTAATAACACTGTTACTACAAGAAATTTACCTCAATATGCCGATTTAAAGGCTATGGGAAAAGAAATCATTCCATTATTGATTGAGAAGATGGTAACAGAAGAGGATAATTTCTTTGCAATAAGATTGTATGAAGATCTACAAGATAATCCTAATCTGATAATACGATATGCGAACGATGATCCACATCAACTTGAAGGATTACAACAAACAACCAAAAAAACTATAAAAAAGTGGTTAGAATATAATTCCAATTAAAGTTACCTTGGAAATGGTAGGTTGTTGTATATTGCGTATACCTTTAAATTAAGAATATCGGCTCAAATTGTGCCGACATTTAAAAATAAATATTCAAGAAATAGGACATCAATAATAATAGAGATAAGTTTGTTTTTAGGATCTTTTGCTGGAGTGTTTCTCATTTGATTTTATTGTGAAAACTTATTTGTAGTCTTAATCGAAAAATGGATTTTTGGAGTGAAGAAAATATGAATAGTATTTCTCTGTTTTTGAAAGAACTGAATGTCATACGTGCGGATTGTGAACGTAGGGCAAAACGGAAAATATAACTAACCGTTCACCCTGGAATTCAGGTTACTTACGTACTTTTCTCTGCAAACGATTTTTCATTTTCATTTCTCATATTCTCATAAATGATACAATAATCTCCTGTAAAACAGTAATATAACACTATGATAAATAAAGTATAAAATGGTATTTCTCATACTATTTCTATCATTTATCCTTAAAAATGATGCATTTCTCATAGGTTTTAAATCGTTTCTTATCTTATTCTCATACTCCTTTTATCTATTTTGCTCCTTTCTCATGCATTATGGCTGTATTTTTTCCCGGACTCTCTTCGGACTTTACGATTATTCCTTTCTTTATGTCGTTTATTAAGCAACTTCCTATTGTTTATTGCTTTCCTGTGTATCATGTACCTTATATCTTTATGCTTTTCCTTAATCATTGCTATTTTTTCCTGCTACTATCTGTATCATTGCACTCGAGTGAACAGATCTTTTCACTCGAGTAGACGGTTCTTTCTACTCTGGTGCAATGATCTGTTCACTGTAGTGGAACGATACAGATGCAGATAGGAAAATATGCGGATGTCTACTCTATATACTTTCAATAAGCACTGATAATATATTGTAAAGCAGTGTCTAGTCTGGTATTCAGCTTGGTCTTTAGTTTAGGATCTGGCTCGAGAATTTATAGTATAAATAGTCAAAATACTATGAGAAATACCTTTAAAAGGTATGAGAAATGCGCCATTTCTAGCATAAAATGTCGGTAATGCTATGAGAAATACCATATTATATTTTATTTCTCATAGTACTATTTTGGTGATTTACAATTAATTACCCTACAATCTATGAGAATATGAGAAATGAAAATATAAAATCGTTTTCAGGCCGCGCATTTTTTTTGCTACAATCGCTTTTCATTTTCCTTTTGGCCTTCCCCGTGAATTCATCCTTTTAGTCTTCCTTTTGCAATAAGCGGAACCAGGCATTGCCCTCTTTCCTCTTTTTTTTCATCGGACAGCTCTTCATGCGGATAACTTTCCCGTTGTGCGCCCGTACGCGCCCGCGTGTGATATAATAATGTGTATTTCCCTTATCGTTTCCGACCACGAGCCACTCATCCTTAAAAAATATGTTCTACAACATCGTTATGGATCAGCACTTTAGGAAATTCCTTCAAAAAAAGTTCGAAAAAAGAGTTTAATATATTTGGACGGTATACGAAAAGGGCGTACTTTTGCACCCGCTTTCCAAGAGAAGAAAGCCTTGCGGAATTGACTTGTTGAAAAGGCGTGATTGGTCCTGAAGAAAAGAACAAAAAAACTTCCGAAAAGTTTTGGAGGATAATAAATAAAGTTCTTATCTTTGCATTCCGATTCGCAAAGAAAAAGGCCGGAGCCTTTCTTTCATACATTCTTTCCCTTTCGCATAAAGAGCCTGAGAAATGAGTAAAGAGAAAGGTTGAAAAAAAACTTCCGAAAAAGTTTGGTGGTTAAAAATAAAGTCTTTACCTTTGCACCCGCTTTTGAAACGAAAGCAGCAAGTTCTTTGAAATATTGATAAACAATACAAGTAGTACAAGTAAAAAATAGAACCGTCAATACTTGTCCGAGATGGTAGCGATACGATTTAGGATGGCAGGTATTTGAAATAAGGTCAATAAAATTACGGCGTCCTGAACAGAGCAAAAAATCATCTTAACGGATGACAAGATACTTTTACAATGAAGAGTTTGATCCTGGCTCAGGATGAACGCTAGCTACA